>JAAGKN010000544.1_pt1 | contig 59408 bp, 53 predicted proteins | sample 6206371 | NCBI WGS metagenome assembly JAAGKN01 (sample SAMN11533720, study PRJNA540317) | gut metagenome | isolation source: fecal pellets from male and female animal of same cohort | host: Peromyscus leucopus | place: USA:CA | collected 2017 | reverse complement strand
GTGTGATATCGATATTCTGGGAGAACCTTCTATCCTGGCAGAGATCGAACTGATTCTTGCCACCACCACTCTTCTCGGAAAACTTGACTTCAAAAATTTTACCATTCGTATCAACAACCGCAGGATGTTAAAGGCGATGGCGGCGTATTGTGGATTTTCTGAAGGAGAGTATGACAACGTATTTATCATATTGGATAAGATGGACAAGATCGGTATGGAGGGGGTACAGGAAGAACTTCTGGCTGCCGGTTATGAAAAGGAAGCTGTAGACCGGTGTATCGGGCTGTTCCAGACAGTAACCAACGATATTGATGGCGTCCGGTATCTCAAAGAAACGCTGGGAGACCATCTGGAAGCGGGAACAGCAGAGGATATGGAGACCATCATTTCTATGGTGGAAGAGACAAAGACAGCAGACTTTACAATGTGTTTTGATCCTACCCTGGTGCGGGGCATGGGATATTACACGGGACCGATTTTCGAGATCTCCATGGATGAGTTTGGCGGTTCGGTGGGCGGTGGCGGACGCTACGATGAGATGATCGGGAAATTTATGGGAAATGATACCTGTGCCTGTGGATTTTCCATCGGTTTTGAGAGAATCGTTATGCTGCTCTTAGAGAGGGATTTTACTGTACCGTCAGCAGCTAAGAAAAAGGCGTATCTCATCGATAAGAAGGCTGGCCCAGAGAAAATCAAAGAGGTGCTTTTGAAGGCGGAGAAGGAACGGGATGACGGATACCGAATCAGCATTAATGTTATGAAGAAGAATAAAAAATTCCAGAAAGAATTTTTGGCAAAGGATGGCTACACTGAGATCGAGGAATTCTTTGCAGATTAGATTAATATATGAGCTAAAGGAGAATAACAATGGCAGAATCAATGAAGGGCTTAAGACGCACTTGCCGGTGTGCGGAGCTCACGACAAATCATATCGGTCAGACCGTGACAGTTATGGGATGGGTACAAAAGAGCAGGAATAAAGGCGGCATCATTTTTGTGGATCTCCGGGACCGCTCCGGGATCATTCAGCTGATCTTCGAGGAGAGCGATGCCGGGACGGAGGCGTTTGAGAAGGCGGCTAAACTGCGTGCTGAGTTTGTAGTGGCGGTGACCGGTATAGTGGAAAAACGTTCTGGCGCTGTCAATGAGAATCTGGTGACGGGCGCCATCGAGGTGAGGGCGAAGGAGATCCGGATTCTTTCCGAATCGGAGACGCCGCCTTTCCCCGTCGAGGAGAACAGCAGGACGAAGGATGAACTCCGGCTGCGCTATCGTTTTCTGGATCTGCGACGCCCGGATCTTCAGCGTAACCTGATCATGCGGAGCAGGATCGCTATGCTGACCAGGCAGTTTCTCGGGGATGAGGGATTTTTAGAGATCGAGACGCCGATGCTTACCAAGAGTACACCGGAAGGAGCCAGGGATTATCTCGTGCCCAGCCGTGTGCATCCGGGGAATTTTTATGCGCTTCCCCAGTCGCCGCAGCTGTTTAAGCAGCTTTTGATGTGTTCTGGTTATGACCGTTATTTCCAGATCACGAAATGTTTCCGCGACGAGGATCTGCGCGCAGACCGCCAGCCGGAATTTACCCAGATCGATATGGAGCTTTCCTTTGTGGATGAGGATGATGTAATCGATGTAAATGAACGTCTTCTTCAAAAACTGTTCCAGGAGGTTCTCGGTGTGGAGCTGTCGCTGCCGTTTCCCCGCATGACCTGGCAGGAAGCCATGGACCGTTATGGTTCTGACAAGCCGGATACCCGGTTTGGCATGGAGTTAAAAGATGTGACAGAGACCGTGAGGGGCTGCAGTTTCGGTGTATTTGCCGGAGCGATCGAGGCGGGAGGCTCTGTCCGGGGAATCAATGCCAAAGGACAGGCGGCGATGCCAAGAAAGAAGATTGACGCCCTTGTGGATTTTGCCAAAGAATATGGGGCAAAGGGACTTGCTTATCTTTGTGTTAATGAGGATGGCAGCTACAAATCATCCTTTGCCAAATTTATGACAGATGAAGAGTTGAGGGCTTTGGTCTGTGCCATGGAAGGAGAGCCGGGAGACCTGCTGCTCTTTGCTGCAGATAAAAATAAAGTGGTATATGATGTTCTTGGAAACCTTCGCCTGGAGCTTGCCAGAAAAATGGAGCTTCTGGATAAAAACGTATATAATTTCCTCTGGGTAACAGAGTTCCCGCTTCTGGAGTTCAATGAGGACCTGGGACGCTATCAGGCGATGCACCATCCCTTTACGATGCCCATGGAAGAGGATCTGGACCTGATCGATACAGACCCGGGCAAAGTGCGGGCGAGAGCCTATGATATCGTATTGAACGGCACAGAGCTTGGTGGTGGTTCGGTGCGTATCCATCAGAACGATGTTCAGGAAAAGATGTTCCATGCCCTTGGATTTGCGAAGGAAACGGCGTATGAGCAATTCGGTTTTCTGCTGAATGCCTTTCGGTATGGAGTGCCGCCTCACGCCGGACTTGCTTATGGCCTGGACCGTCTCGTAATGCTCATGGCAAAAGAGGACAACATTAGAGAAGTGATCGCCTTTCCAAAGGTGAAGGACGCTTCCTGTCTCTTGACAGAGGCGCCGAATGTGGTAGACGAGAAACAACTAGAAGAACTTGGAATTGACATCCGTCCTGAGACAGCAGAAGAGACGGAATCAAATAATTAGATGTGGAGGTAGATAACGTGAGTGTGACAACAAGTAATTTTGGGACGACAAAGGATGGGAGAGAGGTAACCCTCTATGCCATCGAAAACAAAAATGGAATGAAAGCAGAAGTGATTGATTATGGTGCAAATATTGTCAGATTGTTCGTGCCGGATCAAGAGGGCAGACTGGATGATGTCGTACTAGGGTTTGATGATGTGGCTGGCTATGAAGTGAATGGATGTTTCTTTGGCTCCTTTATCGGAAGACATGGAAACCGGATCGGGGATGCCAGATTTGAATTGAATGGTGTTACCTATGAGCTGGAGAAAAATGACGGAAAGAATAATCTTCACGGCGGTACGCCAGGATACAATCAGGTGATGTATGAGGCGGCAGCTATGGACAACAGCGTTACGTTTTACAGAGTCAGTCCGGACATGGAGCAGGGCTATCCGGGAAACCTGGAGATCAGCGTGACCTATACGGTGACAGATGACAATGAACTCAAAATTAGTTATTTAGCAAAATCTGACAAGGACACACTCTGCAACGTAACTAATCATTCATATTTTAACCTTAAGGGACACGACGGCGGAGAGATCACAGACCACAAGGTATGGATTCGTGCAAAGGGATTTACCGAAACTACGGACGATCTGATCCCTACTGGTAATATTGTGGATGTAACGGGAACCCCGATGGATTTTCGTGAGAAAAAAGCCATCGGAGATGATATTGAGACGGATTATAAACCTCTTAAGATCGCTGGTGGCTATGACCATAATTATGCGTTGGATAAAACTCCAGGCAAAGTAGAAAAGGTGGCAGAGCTTTCGGAAGAAACCACGGGGCGTACTATGGAAGTTTATACGGATCTTCCGGGTATGCAGCTCTACACCGGAAACTTTATCAAAAAAGAAAATGGAAAAAATGGCACGGAGTATACGAAGAGAACCGGAGTATGCTTTGAAACACAGTTTTTCCCAAACTCTGTTAACGTGCCTGCTTTTGATTCCTGTGTACTGAAAGCCGGGGATGCTTTTGCCAGCACGACCATCTACCGGTTTTGTTAAAAATCATACATTCTTATATGTATAACGAAACAAGATGTGGGCGAATACTATAAGGATAAGGATACAAACCGAAGGAGAAAAGTTTTGAACAGTGTTTTGGGGAAATTGATCCAAAAGGAGTTTGGGAGAAATAAATATAAAATATACTGCGATAAGCTGGATCAAAAGGAATGCATGGACATCTTCTGTGACATTTATCTGGAACTGCACCGGATATCGGAGGAAAATCTAAGCGACAGGCTGTTATGCCTGCTCCGGACCGTTCAGCTGTCAGTCAAGATCAGTCAGGTATTTTTTTATATAACAGTCGGCTTTCTGGCGGTGATACTCACCATATCCATGATCCCGGTTCTGCTGGAGATCAAGGCGGTGGGGATCGGTGCTCTGACAATTATGTATTTTTATAAGCTGGCTGAGTATATGCGAAACCGTTACTGTGATCGAGATGTCCGTCTTGTTTTAATCTATAAAACAGCGTTATTTCATTTGCTGTCAGAGGAAGGGAAGTAGGAACGATGAACCGAACGCGGCTTAGAGATAGAGATCTCCCGGATTACACAAGGGGAGAAGAAATTTTTAATATGGTATCCCATATCGTGGGAGGAGCTCTCGCGATTGCAGCATTGGTGCTTTGTGTGATATTTTCTGCGCTGAGAGGTGACGCCTGGAGTGTCACTGCCTCAGCCATATACGGAGCGATGATGGTGATTTTATACACCATGTCCAGTATCTATCACGGACTGACATCTGAGATGGTAAAAAAAGTATTTCAGGTGATCGACCACTGCACCATCTATTTTCTCATCGCCGGGACTTATACCCCGATCACTTTGGTGGGACTGCGCAAAGTAGATCCAGTCATTGGCTTTGTGGTTTTTGGCATCGTGTGGGGCTGCTGCCTGGTGGCGGCGACACTCACTGCCATCGATCTGGAAAAATATAAGAAGCTGGCGATGATCTGTTATCTTGGCATGGGCTGGTGTATTATCTTCTTTATCCGGCCCACGATGCAGGCGCTGGGACCGGGAGGAATGGTGTATCTCATCACGGGAGGCCTTGCCTATACGATCGGTGCCGTGTTATATGGTGTGGGAAAGAGAAAAAGATATATCCACTCCCTGTTTCATCTCTTTGTGATCGCGGGAAGTGTACTGCATTTCTTTATGATTTTATTTTATGTGATCTTGTCCTAAGCCAGAGAATTTGTCGGACTGGCAGGACGGTGTGCCCCAGGCACAGGAAGGAGTAAAAAATGGTAGTAGAACCAAAGGTAAAAGGCTTTATTTGCACCACGGCCCATCCTAAGGGCTGCGAAGAAAGTGTAAGAAGACAGATTGAATGCACGAAAAAATTCGGGCGGGCTGAGGGTCCCAAAAAGGTGCTGGTCATTGGATCCTCCACGGGTTATGGACTTGCTTCCCGCATTGCTGTGACCTATGGATATGGGGCGGATACCATTGGTGTCGCCTTTGAGAGAGAGTCCAACGGCAAGAGGACGGCGACGGCGGGCTGGTATAATACCAAAGCATTTGAAAAAATAGCTGGAGAAGACGGTTACTATGCCAAATCCTTTAATGGGGACGGATTTTCCAGGGAAATGAAGGATGATGTGATCCAATGCATCAAAGAGGATTTTGGAAAAGTGGACATGGTGGTATACAGCATGGCAGCGCCGAGGCGAACCCTTCCCAGTGGAACCACGGTCTCTTCTGTTCTAAAGACAGTGGGCGAGCCATTTACCAACAAAACCCTTGATCTGCGTACCAATGAGATCAAAGAGGTTACAGTTTCTGAGGCAGACGAAGATGAGATCAAGGCTACGATACAGGTAATGGGCGGAGGCGACTGGAGGGACTGGATTATGTCGCTCTACGACGCTGGAGTACTGGCCGAGGGTGCTGTGACCCTGGCATATTCCTATATTGGTCCGGTAGTGACTCATGCGATTTATAAAGACGGCAGTATTGGACAGGCAAAGAAGCATCTCTATGATACTTCTGTGGAACTTATGAATAAATATAAGGACATTGGCCTGAAAGCGTACATATCGGTGAACAAGGCGCTGGTGACCCAGTCCAGTGCAGCGATTCCCATCGTTCCTCTTTATATTTCTATGCTTTACAAGGTGATGAAAGAAAAAGGGCTTCATGAGGGCTGCATTGAGCAGATGAACCGTCTTTTTCTTGAGAAGCTCGCCGGCGGGGTGGTGCAGACGGACGAGGCGGGCAGGATCCGCCTGGACGATTATGAGATGAAAGAAGAGATCCAGAGCCAAATCGCTGAGGTGTGGGACAGTGTGGATTCCGAATCCATCAAAGACCTGGGAGACATCAAAGGTTACTGGGACGAGTTTTATAATATGTTTGGATTTGGGTATGACAATGTGGACTACAGTGAGGATGTAGAGATCTGAAACTAAAAAAAGCATTTGATAAAAAATGCCTGTCAGAAAGAAGAGGATGTTTGAAATACCGATTCTTTCTGGCAGGCAGTTTTGTTGAGTAGGAGGGTGAAAGGGCTGTGATTCTCAGTCAGCCCTTTTTATTTGGTAGAGAAGTTACCTGGCTGCGGAGCGGATAATCGTGCCGCATTTTCCCCTGACGGCATTTGCCGCCTGTTCCAGTTTCCCGATCACAGCGATGCGGTTTTTACCGGAGGTGACAAAGGATACACTGGCATCAATCTTGGGAAGGGTAGTGATGGGATCAAAATGACCTTCTTCGATCAGGGAGAGAGCTTCGCTGCTGGTAATCTCACCAATGGGTTTGTCCCCCGCGGAGATCTGTTCGCTTCCAGTGAGGATCAGCAGACAGGAGGCGTCAAGCATATCTGCCAGCTTGGCAGCCGTATAGTCTTTTTCTATGACCGCGCTGGCACCTTTGAGCCGGGTGCCCTGCTGTATCACCGGAATTCCGCCGCCACCTGCGGCGATCACGATCTGTCCGGCATCTGCCAGTGCCTTGATGGCATCAATTTCGTAGATATCAACAGGATGGGGGGAGGCGATGATTCGACGGTAGGAGCCATTTTCACTGACAACGTGGTTGCCCTTTTCTTCTTCTGCCTTTGCTTCTTCTTCTGACATACACCGGCCGATGACTTTGGTGGGATGGTTAAATGCCTTGTCGAAGGGATCTACCCGTACCTGCGTGATGACCGTGGATACAGGCTTGAAAATACCCCGGTTTAGCAGTTCAGTACGAATGGCATTTTGAAGATCGTATCCAATATAGCCCTGACTCATAGCCCCACATAGGGACATCGGTGCTACGGTGTAGCGGGGTTCAAGTCTGGAGAACTCTGTCATCGCCGTCTGGATCATCCCCACCTGGGGACCGTTGCTGTGGGTGATGACAATTTCATATTTCAATTCTGCCAGATCTGCGATGGCATCTGCTGCTTTTTTTACATTTTTTTGCTGCTCCGGAAAGGTTTCGCCAAAGGCGTTCCGGCCGAGGGCAACAACAAGTCTCTTATTTTTCATAGAGGTTCCTCCCTGTCTCTGTATTGTCCCGAATGTCTTTTCCTTAGTATATCAAACAACAGAAAAACAATCAAATTCTATTTGAAAAAGAAGTTGAAAAAAAACGCCTGATGGGCTATACTAATCTTATATAGTTTTGGGTTTTTTTGGTGCCCTGAGATGAAGACCAGAGAAGGTGTAAAGTTTTAGAGACTGGAGGGAGGTAGTCATGAAACTTGAATTTTTGGGGGCGGCTCATGAAGTTACTGGAAGCTGTCATTATCTGGAGATTGGGGATAAGAAACTCTGCGTGGATATTGGGATGGAACAGGGGCGGGATTTATTTGAAAACCAGGAGATTCCAGTTAATCCAGCAGATCTTGATTACATACTATTGACGCATGCACATATCGACCACACGGGATTATTGCCGATGCTTTATGCCAGAGGATTCCGGGGACGGGTATTTACTACAAAAGCCACCGCTGACCTCAGCAGTATTATGTTGAGAGACAGCGCACATATCCAGCAGTTTGAGGCTGAGTGGAGAAACCGTAAGGCGCAGAGAGCCGGGGGAGAACAGTACGTTCCACTTTATACGATGGAAGATGCCCTGGGGGCAGTGAGACTTCTGGTTCCTTGTGAATACGATCACAGAATTACCCTCTGTGAAGAGATCACGATACGGTTTACTGACGTAGGACATCTGCTGGGATCTGCCTCCATCGAGGTATTTGCCACAGAGGGGGATCAGCACAGGACCATTGTATTTTCCGGAGATTTGGGAAATGATAACAAACCAATTCTTAGAAGTCTCTCTTATACCAAGAGTGCAGATTTTGTTGTGATGGAATCTACCTATGGAGATCGTTATCATGATGAGGCTCCGGATTATGTGGGAGAACTGGCAGAGATCATAGAGAAAACTTTTGAGCGAGGTGGAAACGTAGTGATTCCCGCCTTTGCTGTGGGGAGAACCCAGGAACTTCTTTATTTTATACGTCAGATCAAAGAGCAGCAGCTTATCCGTACAAATTCCAATTTCGAGGTGTATGTAGACAGTCCTTTGGCAGTGGAGGCTACAAATATATTTGGAAAAAATGTGGAGAGTTGTTTTGATGATGAGGCGAGATCACTGGTACAGAAGGGGATCAATCCCATCGGTTTTCCAGGTCTGAAACTATCGATCACCAGCGATGACAGCAAGGCGATCAATCTTGACCAGAAGCCTAAAGTGATCATTTCCGCTTCCGGAATGTGTGAGGCAGGACGGATCCGGCATCATCTCAAACACAATCTTTGGAGAAAAGAGAGTACCATTGTCTTTGTTGGCTACCAGTCGGTGGGGACGCTGGGAAGGTCGCTTCTGGAGGGGGCAGACAGTGTTAAACTGTTTGGAGAGACTATTGAGGTAAAAGCGGAAATCGTAAAGATTTCCGGTATCAGCAGCCATGCCGACAAGAAAGGGCTTCTTGACTGGGTAAGGGGCTTTCAGGAAAAGCCTCCGGTACAGGTGTTTGTGGTACATGGCGAAGACCATGTCTGTGATAATTTTGCCGGATGCATCCGGGAGGAACTTGGCATTGACGCAAGTGCGCCCTACAGTGGCAGCATTTTTGACCTGATACGGGGACAGTACGAATACGAGGCTCCGCCGGTATATGTGAAGAAGAAAGATTCTGCGAAAAAACGCGCTCTGGATGTATTTGGACGGCTTGTGGCTGCTGGAGAGCGGCTTTTGGCGGTGATCCGCAGGAACGAAGGACTGAGTAATAAAGAAACTGCAAAATTTACAGATCAGATCAATGCTTTGTGTGATAAGTGGGATCGATAGAACGAAGGCTAAGTAATAAAGAAACTGCAAAATTTACAGATCAGATCAATGCTTTATGAGATAACTGGAATCAATAGGAGGAATTGATTTTGAAACAAGAGGAGAGTTCAGCTTTGGACCATAAAAACAGCCCATACGATTCCCTGACAGGATTGTATCATCTGGATACTTTTAAGACGAATATAAAACAGTATTTGAAAGAGCAGGATTCAGAATCCCATCTCGCACTTCTCTATACGGACATCGCACACTTTGAGAGGATCAATAATTTATACGGAAGAAGCCTGGCAGACAACCTGCTTCTTGAATTGTCCCGGGCGATATCAGAGATGGATTTCGGACTGCGTCTGTACTGCCGGAGTGTGGCGGATCATTTTGTTATACTGGTCAAATTCGAGGAGAAAGAAAAGCTGGATCATGATCTGCAGCAGTTCTGTCAAAAATTTAACCGATTGGCATTGGAGCGCTTTCCTGAGGCGGTTCCCCGGCTGGGCATCGGAGCCTTTATCATTCATGACACCTCGGAGCCCATCGATGATATGGTGGAGAAAGCAAATGCGGCGAGAAAGAGTCTGCGAGGGAGATCTTCGGTGCGGGTTGCCTATTACAATCCGATTGATTTTGGAAAACACCGAAGGGCGAAGGAACTGGAAAAGAATATGGAGTATGCGCTGGCTCACAAGGAATTTAAGGTGTATCTACAGCCAAAGTATGACCTTGTGACCAAAAAGATGGTCGGAGCAGAAGCTCTTGTCCGCTGGGTGAAGGATGATGGAACGATGATCTTTCCAGATGAATTTATTCCGGTTTTTGAAAAAAACGGATTTATCAAACAGCTGGATTTCTTTGTGCTTGAGCAGGTGTGTGAGATGCTTCGCAGAAGATTGACAAAAAATAAGGTTTGTTTTCCCATTTCCATCAATCAGTCAAGAGTCCTGCTAAATAGCGAGACCTATACCGCGGACGTGGCAATGGTACTGAACAGCCATGATACGCCCCCGGATCTGATCGAGCTGGAACTGACAGAGAGAATCTTTTCGGATTCTCTGGATGAAATGGCAAAGATGATGTCTGTACTTAAAGATTTAGGTATTCGATGGTCCATTGATGATTTTGGAACGGGATATTCATCGTTAAATCTTCTGAAGAAACTGCCAGTGGATATCATTAAGATCGACAAAGCATTTTTGGACGAGACAGAAACCTCGAATGTAAGCAGGATTATTATAAGAAAAACCGTAGAACTTACCCAGGAGCTGGATAAGATGGTAGTCTGCGAGGGTGTTGAGACGGAGGAGCAGGCAAGTTATCTGAAGGCGATTCACTGTGATCTGGCCCAGGGGTATCTGTATGCAAAGCCGATGCCGATGGATGAATTTGAAAAATTGATGGATTCTATGGAAGTTGTGGCATAGTTCCGTCCTTTACATAAAAGGCACTGCGAGGCAGGATAGTTTTGATTATGTAGTATCTGCGTGATGCTATCATATATATAAAAATTTTTAGGAGGTATTCATAATGAAGTTTTTTGTTGACACAGCAAAAATTGATGACATTAAGAAAGCTAATGATATGGGTGTAATCTGTGGTGTTACTACAAACCCGTCGTTGATCGCGAAAGAGGGGGGCAGAAGCCAGGAAGATGTTTTGAAAGAGATTGCGTCTATCGTGGATGGTCCCATCAGCGGTGAGGTAAAGGCAACAACCGTTGATGCAGAGGGCATGATTGCAGAAGGAAGAGAGATTGCTAAGCTTCATCCTAATATGGTAGTAAAGATTCCTATGACAGTAGAGGGACTGAAAGCTACAAAAGTACTTGCCAGTGAAGGAATTGATGTAAATGTTACCTTGATCTTTACTGCCAATCAGGCACTTCTTGCAGCTAAGGCAGGTGCTGCTTATGTATCTCCGTTCCTGGGACGTCTGGATGATATTTCTCAGGCCGGCATCGATCTGATCGAGACCATTTCTGCTATTTTTGCCAATTATCCAGATATTGATACCGAAATCATTGCAGCCAGCGTTCGTAATCCGATCCATGTAACAGATTGTGCTCTTGCCGGAGCAGACATCGCTACCGTTCCATACGGAGTAATCGAGCAGATGACAAAGCATCCGTTGACAGATCAAGGAATTGCGAAGTTCCAGGCAGACTATAAAGCGGTGTTTGGCGAATAAACAGGATGAAATGCTATACACCGCTTTGGCGGTTGTTCGGCGAATAAACAGGATGAAATGCTATACACCGCTTTGGCGGTTGTTCGGGGAATAAAATGTCCCACAGATTGGGACATAGCAAGTTTGCAGGCAAACTTGCGGACAGGGAATAATAAGGCGTTACCAGACACCGCTTTGGCGGTGTTCGGTGAATAAAATGTCCATAAATTATGAAATCATTATAAAAGGCGCGCACGTCCAAACTTGTTAAGAACTTTTAGTTCTTTGGCGCAAAAAAACGTGCGCGAATGGAGGTTAAACTATGAATACGTTAGAACTGAAAAAAATGGCTAACGAAGTTCGTAAAGGTATTGTGACTGCTGTACACAGTGCGAAGTCCGGTCATCCAGGTGGATCGCTTTCAGCAGCAGATATTTATACATATCTTTTCTTTGAGGAACTGAATATTGATCCGAAGGATCCGCAGAAAGCAGACAGAGACCGTTTTGTGCTCAGCAAAGGGCATACAGCACCGGGTTATTATTCTGCACTGGCAAACAGAGGATTTTTCCCGGTGAAAGATCTTGAAACCCTTCGTCATACAGGATCTTACCTGCAGGGGCATCCGGATAAGAAACATATTCCGGGCGTGGATATGTCAAGTGGCTCTCTGGGACAGGGGATTTCCGCTGCTGTTGGAATGGCATTGTCAGCAAAACTCAGTGGAGAAGATTATCGTGTGTATACCCTGCTTGGAGATGGAGAGATCCAGGAAGGACAAGTATGGGAGGCGGCTATGTTCGCCGGACATCGTAAACTGGACAATTTTGTTGCCATCGTGGACAACAATGGTCTTCAGATCGATGGAGATATCGCGGATGTATGTTCCCCATATCCGATCGATGAAAAATTTAAGGCATTTAATTTCCATGTGATCAATGTGGATGCCCATGATTTTGACGCATTGAGAAAAGCATTCGATGAGGCGAAGGCAACCAAGGGACAGCCGACTGCGATCATTGCCAAGAGTGTAAAGGGCAAAGGCGTATCCTTTATGGAAAATCAAGCAAGCTGGCATGGTGCAGCTCCAAATGACGAGCAGTATGCACAGGCTATGGCAGACTTAGAGAAAGTAGGTGAATCCCTGTGAGTGAAGTAAAAAAGATTGCGACTCGTGAGAGTTATGGAAATGCCCTGGCAGAGCTGGGAGCAGAATTTGAGAATTTGGTTGTTCTGGATGCAGACCTTGCCGCTGCTACAAAGACGGGAGTGTTTAAGAAAGCATTTCCGGACAGACACATTGACTGTGGTATCGCAGAGTGCAATATGATTGGTATTGCAGCAGGACTTGCCGCTACCGGTAAGATTCCTTTTGCCAGCTCTTTTGCTATGTTTGCGGCAGGACGTGCCTTTGAGCAGGTTCGCAACTCCGTTGGCTATCCGAAGCTGAATGTAAAGATCGGAGCTACCCATGCAGGAATCTCTGTAGGTGAGGACGGAGCTACCCACCAGTGTAATGAGGATATCGCCCTGATGCGCACGATTCCGGGCATGGTGGTGTTGAATCCATCGGATGATGTAGAAGCAAAGGCAGCAGTTCGGGCTGCCATCGAGCACGAGGGTCCGGTATATCTTCGTTTTGGACGTCTCGCGGTACCTGTGATCAATGACAAGCCGGATTATAAGTTTGAACTTGGCAAGGGTGTTGTACTCCGTGAGGGCAAGGATGTAACCATTATCGCCACCGGGCTTCCTGTATCCGAGTGCCTGGCAGCAGCAGATAAGCTGGCAGCTGACGGCATCGATGCGAAGGTGATCAACATACATACTATCAAACCGCTGGATGAGGAGCTTGTTCTGGCAGCAGCCAAGGAGACCGGTAAGGTAGTAACGGTTGAGGAGCATTCTGTGATCGGTGGCCTCGGAAGTGCAGTGTGTGACGTGCTTTCTGAGAAATGCCCAACCAAAGTAATGAAAATCGGTATCAATGACACTTTTGGAGAATCTGGCCCTGCTGTGGAGCTGGTTAAGAAATATGGTCTTGACGCAGACAGCATCTATGCAAAGGTAAAGGATTTTGCAAAATAGAATGGTATTGTCATAAAGTCATTATACTAGTATGAAACAAACGCAATGGGGATTATGTTTCGAACCGAATCATAGTCCCCATTAATATAGCCCGACAGCTATACAAAAGAGAAGAAAAAGGATGTAACGGTTATGAATCATTCATTATATCAATTATGTTGGATCTTTGTCGTTTATTCTTTTATCGGCTGGTGTGCCGGTGTCATCGTAAATGCAGTACAGAAGAGAAAGTTTGTCAACACGGGATTTATGTCCCTGACATTTTGTCCTTCCTATGGTCTGGGTGCTGTGTTATATTCTATCTTCCTGACGGAACTCCGGGAAACCTGGTTATTTCTTTTTGTGGCAGGCGCAGTGATGGGAGCGGTGCAGTGCATTCTGACAGGTGTTGTGCTACAGCGGATCTTTCACCGCCGATGGTGGGATTACAGCAAAAAAAGGTTTCAGTTTGACGGATATCTTCATATTGGACATCTGATCGCTTTTGGGGCCTCAGCTTTGTTTGTTTTTTGGATTGGGAACCCACTGCTTTTCCAGGTTCTGTCCTGGATACCCAGATTCATCGGTCATATCTTCCTATTGGTAATCCTTTTCATTATGTTTATTGACTGTATTGTGTCCAGCGTGGCTGTCTTACAGTTGAAGATCCGCCTGCGCCGTATGGAGCAGTTCGCGGAAAGTATGCAGAGGGTGACGAATGAATTGGGCAATGTGTTGACGTCACGGATCCAGAGGCGTATGCTGCGGGCATATCCGAATCTGGAGTCAGATAAGCTCATGGAGACGGAGCAAACGAAGCTAAAACCGGTTGTCTTTGCAAAGGGATGTTGTTTCTATAAACTGGTGTGGCTTTTTCTTATAGGGGCGTTCCTGGGAGATATCGTGGAAACCATATTCTGCTATCTTACGGATGGGGTATGGATGAGCCGGAGCAGCGTTGTATATGGACCATTTAGTTTTGTCTGGGGAATTGCCTGTGCCCTGCTGACGGGACTGCTTTATAAGTATAAAGATAAAAATGACCGGTACATGTTTTTTGCCGGAACCATTCTGGGTGGTACATACGAATATATGTGCAGTATTTTTACTGAAATCGTGTTTGGAACCGTATTCTGGGATTACAGTGATATTCCTTTTAATCTTGGAGGACGGATCAATTTGCTCTATTGCTTTTTTTGGGGAATTGCTGCCGTGGTCTGGTTCAAAGGTATCTATCCGAAACTTTCTGCCCTGATCGAAAAAATGCCCCAAAGGACGGGAATCGTTATTACCTGGTTGTGTATTGGTTTTATGTTAGTAAATGCAGCATTGTCGGGTCTGGCGCTGTCAAGATATGATGAAAGACAGAGGGAGGAAATGGTTCAGCAGACGGAGGATTCGGATCCACTGAATCGTTTTCTGGATAAGCATTTTCCCGATCAAAGAATGGAACGTATCTATCCAAATGCGAAAACGGTAAAAGAGGGAATTTACAACTAATTAGAAAGAAAAGGGGAGAGTGGGCTTGAAATCTTTTACATGTATGCCATTAAAGAAAAATAAACGATATGAAGTGACTGTGCCGGGTTCTAAAAGCATTACGAACCGGGCGCTTCTTTTGGGAGCGCTGGGCAGTGGGAGAACTGTGCTGAAGGGCGTTCTTTTCAGTAACGATTCCAGAGTGTTCATGCAGGCGTTGAAAGAAATTGGTTTTTATGTGGATATTCAGGAAGAAGAAAAGACGGTGACCATCGAGGGAATGGGAGGAAAGATTCCGGGTGACGGGGGACTGGAGAGAAGCGTGTATGTGGGAAGTGCGGGGACTGCCGCTAGATTTCTTACCGCGATGCTGGCACTGTCCGGAGGGAAATTTTTGGTGGAGTCCTCGGATCAGATGAAGGCAAGACCGATGAAGCCTCTGCTTCTGGCGCTGGAAGAGCTGGGGACGCAGTTTGAATATCTGGAGGAATCCTATGCCTTTCCTTTTCGGATTCTGGGAAGGAGATCCCAGGGAAATTTGGCGCCGGCAGAGAGCGCTCCCAGGGTAGATCTGAATATTGATCAGAGCAGCCAGTTTTTGAGTGCTCTGCTTTTAAGCGGCGTGATGTGTGGCGGGGGGCTGACGATCCATTTGACAGGAACACGGAGCGCGAAAGCCTATGTGAATATATCCATGAGAATGATGGTGGAATTTGGCTGTGAGGTGGAGCAGATGGGGGAAGATACCTATCGTGTGCTTCCGGGGCAGCAGTACCGGGCAAGGGAATATCAGGTGGAGCCGGATATATCCGCGGCTTGTTATTTTTATGCCATAGCGGCGGTGACGGACAGTGAAGTAAAGGTAAAGCATGTACGCAGCAGTACCACCCAGGGAGATATCCGCTTTCTGGAGGTATTACAGCAGATGGGCTGCCGCCAGAGAGAAGAAGAGGACGGCATCGTCGTAACTGGCGGTTCATTAAAAGGGGTTCATGTGAACATGGGGGATTTTTCCGATCAGACCATGACACTGGCAGCCATCGCTCCCTTTGCTGATGGGGACACGGTCATCGATGGCGTAGGGCATATCCGGGGACAGGAGTCTGACCGGATCCGGGGTATTGTTACGGAGCTTGGCAGGATGGGGATCCAGTGTGAGGAAAGACAGGACGGTCTGACGATCCATCCTGGTGAGATCCGTCCGGCAGTGGTTCAGACCTATGAGGATCACCGGATGGCGATGGCATTTGCCGTAACCGGATGTGTGGCTGGAGGGATCGTTATAGATGATCCGGGGTGCTGCCGTAAAACCTTTGAAAATTATTTTGAAGTGTTGACAAGTCTTAATTTAACAACTAATATAAAAGAATGACAGAAACAAGTTGTTAGATCAGATGAATGGAGAGTATCATGAAAAAGTTGACCGAACAGTTAGAAGAAATTGTAAAAGCCGGCTTTGAGCAGGCTGGTTATGACAAAAAGTACGGATTTATCGGTGTTTCCAACCGTCCAGATCTGTGCCAGTACCAGTGCAACGGCGCGATGGCAGCTGCGAAGGAGTATCACAAAGCACCGATCCAGATAGCTGGGGATGTGATTGAAGGATTAAGGGAGAATTCTGCCTTTGAAAAAATTGAGGCAGTCAACCCTGGTTTCATAAATATAACAGTAAGTGGAGAATTACTGAGACAGGCCGGTGTTCAGATGATGACACAGGAACGGTTTGGTCTTGAGAGGTCAGTGGAGCCCAGATCCGTGGTGATCGATTACGGCGGACCGAACGTGGCGAAGCCCCTTCATGTGGGCCATCTTCGTTCTGCCATCATCGGAGAGAGCATCAAAAGGATTTACCGCTATATGGGAGATCATATCGTGGGCGATGTGCATCTCGGTGACTGGGGGCTTCAGATCGGTCTGATCATCACAGAGCTGAAAAAGCGTCAGCCGGAGCTCCCGTATTTTGATGAGAGCTTTGAAGGGGAGTATCCAGAGGAAGCGCCATTTACCATATCAGATCTGGAAGAGATCTATCCCTATGCCAGCGGATATTCCAAGGAGCACGAGGATTATCTGACCGAGGCGCAGGAAGCAACGGTAAGTCTTCAGGAGGGTGTCAGGGGATACCGTGCCCTCTATGATCACATTCTAAACGTATCCATAGCAGATCTGAAGAAAAATTATGAAAAATTAAATGTAGAATTTGATCTGTGGAAAAAAGAGAGCGATGCCCAACCCTATATCCCAGATATGGTGGAAAAGATGAAGGCAGAGGGTCTTGCCTATATGAGTGAGGGAGCGCTGGTGGTGGACGTCACAGAGGAAGGTGATAAAAAAGAACTTCCGCCATGTATCATCCTAAAATCCAATGGGGCTTCTTTGTATTCCACCACAGATCTGGCTACCATTGTGGAAAGGGAGAAGCTGTTCGCACCAGACGAGATCATCTATCTGGCAGATAAGCGACAGACCATGCATTTCACCCAGGTATTCCGCGTGGCGAAGAAGGCAGGGCTCACCAGTGGTGACACGGAGCTCGCATTTATCGGTTTTGGCACGATGAACGGAAAGGATGGAAAGCCCTTTAAGACGAGAGACGGCGGGGTTCTGCGATTGGAGACACTGCGGGAGGATACCAGTGCAGAAGTTTACAAAAAGATTCAGGAAAACCGTGATTATGAGGAGGCAGAGGCAAGGGAGATCGCAGAAAAGGTCGGTCTCGCGGCGATCAAATACGGAGATCTGTCCAATCAGGCTTCTAAGGATTATATATTTGATATGGAGCGCTTTACTTCCTTTGAGGGAAATACGGGTCCGTATATACTTTACACCATCGTCCGCATCAAATCTCTGCTTGCCAAGTATGAACAGGCAGGAGGGTCGGTATCCCTGACGGGCGAGCCGGAGAGACTTCTGGCACCGGTTCAGGACAGCGAGACCGGTTTATATCTGACACTGTGCAAATTTGCAGACACGATGGATGCTGCCTACAGTGAGAGGGCGCCTCATAAGATCTGTCAGTTTATCTATGAACTGAGTGAGAGCTTTAACCGCTTTTATCATGAAAATAAGATTCTGGCCAATGAGGATGAGGAACGGAAGGCATCTTATATCCAGCTCCTTGTGCTGGTGAAAAATGTATTGGAACAGTGTATTGAACTGCTTGGTTTCGGCGCACCGGACCGGATGTAGCCCAGCGGTTAAATCAATATGATTAAGATGGAAGAAATGGGGGAAGAGCATGTATCGAGACGTATCAAGACTGATCATGTATGGAAACATCAGCAGAGATTCTGTGCTGATGAAGCTGAGCGGGATCTTTAAGAAGATATCAGAAGACAGCGAGATTTCTGCTGGCAGGGAAACTTACGTGAGGGAAATGTATGACCAGGTGTACCGGCTTCTGGATATCGCTACCAGATATGGTTTTGACAACAACCTGTGGCAGTGCTATATCGCTTATCTTCTCGCTGTCAATGAAAATCCCTTTAGCGTGATCTGCGAGAAAGTGGGAGTAGATCATGAAAAGGTGGATACTGCCAGTGTGAACCGGATTGTGAAGCAGGATATGCGGTGTTTTTACCATTTGTTCCATTATGACTTTACGGAAGTGGAGGAGCTTCTGGAGGTAGAGTGCTTTGCTATTCTGACCAGTTACCACTCGATGGCTAAGGATGAAAATACCTACAATAAAAGTGTCAGCGAGAAGGTGAAGGAGCTGGCGAAGGAGCTTTCCGGCGCTCAGGATGGGGATGAATTTTTCTGGATTCTGACGGATTTTTATAAAAAATACGGCGTAGGTAAATTTGGATTAAATAAAGCGTTCCGGGTGAAACACGAAGAGTCCGGCGAGATGGTGCTGGCGCCCATCACCCATACCAGCGAGGTGACATTGTCCCATCTGGTAGGGTATGAGATCCAGAAACAGAAGCTTATCGATAATACAGAGGCCTTTGTGGAGGGGAGAAAGGCAAATAACTGTCTGCTGTTCGGTGACAGCGGCACCGGAAAGTCCACCTGCATCAAGGCGGTCCTCAACCAGTATTATGACCGTGGGCTCCGGCTGATCGAAATCTATAAGCATCAGCTTCAGGATCTCTCCGGCATTATCGAACAGGTAAAGAACCGAAACTATAAATTTATCATATATATGGATGATCTCTCTTTTGAAGAGTTTGAGATCGAATACAAATACCTGAAGGCAGTGATCGAGGGCGGAATGGAGGTGCGTCCGGATAACGTGCTGATCTATGCTACCTCAAACCGCCGTCATCTGATCCGGGAGACGTGGAGCGACCGCTCGGATATGTCCAGGGATGAGCTCCATCACTCAGATACGATGCAGGAAAAACTTTCCCTGGCGGCCCGCTTTGGCGTTACCATCAATTTTTCCAGCCCGTCGAAAAAAGAATTTGAAGAGATCATATTGGGGCTGGCAGCGGAGCACCCGGATATCCGCCTTAGCAATGAGGAGCTGCTGATGAAGGCAAATGCCTGGAGTGTGAGAAACGGCGGTTATTCCGGAAGAGTAGCTGAGCAGTTCATCACCTATTTAAAATCCGTTAAAGCTTAGAAAGGAAAATATAAATGTTCGAGAAATTTTTCCCGGATGAATCGGTATCATCCACCTATGATATTGATTTTCAAAGTTTGTATGAGGAAGGCTACCGTGGAATCTTGTTTGATATTGACAATACACTGGTAGAACATGGAAAGGGTGCCAGTGACCAGGCGCTGGATCTGTTCCGCCGGCTGGGTGAGATGGGATTTCAGTGTTGTCTCATTTCCAACAATAAAAAGCAGCGGGTCAGCAGTTTTAACGAAAAGATTGGCGCCCATATGATCTTTAACGCCCATAAGCCCAGAAGGAAAGGCTATCGCGAGGCCATGGAAATGATGGGGACGAACAAAGAAAACACGCTTTTTGTGGGTGATCAGCTCTTTACGGATATATGGGGGGCAAAACGCATCGGGATACGGAATATCCTGGTGAAACCCATTAATAAAAACGAGGAGATCCAGATCGTTCTCAAACGGTATTTGGAAAAAATTATATTAAAAGAATATCGTCAGAAAAAGAAGGACAGGAAAAATGAAAAGAATGGAAAAAATATTATCTGCTAAAAAGCTGGACGGCATACTGGTCAGTTCACCGGCAAATATGAGAAATTCCGTCGGGTTCCGGGGAGAAGGGATTGTTTTTGTTTCCGGAAAAAGACCGATGGTATTTACAGACTCCCGCTACACCATTGCGGCAAAGGAGGAATGTCAGGAAGCGGACGTGATCCAATATAAAAAAAATATTTATGAGAATTGGCTTACGGAGCTGCTGGAGCGCCTGGGCAGGGAGGCAGTGGCAGAGATGTCCATCGGATTTGAAGATGAGACCATGACGGTTCAGACTTATCAGACGATACTTGCACTTTTAAAAAAGCATGAACTGGAAAATATGACACTGGTGCCTCTCCACAAAGAACTGGACCAGCTCCGGCAGGTGAAGACGCAGCTGGAGCTTTTGGATATAGAGAAGGCGGAACAGATCGGTGACAGGGCATTTACCCGGATCGTTGAGAAGATCAGGGAGAGCCGGAGCCGGGGAGAGGCCCTCACAGAAAAACAGGTGGCGGCATATCTGGAATTTTACATGAAAGAAATGGGTGCCGAGGGCACCAGTTTCGATACCATCGCTGCCAGCGGGATACATTCATCCATGCCCCATGCGATACCTACCGACAAGATTCTGGAAGAAGGGGATTTTCTGACCATGGATTTTGGCTGCCGGGTAAACGGATACTGCTCCGACATGACCCGCACTATCGTGATCGGTAGAGCCGATGAACGACAGAGGGAGATCTATGATGTGGTGCTGCAGGCACAGACAGCGGCGATACAGGCAGTAAAGCCGGGGGTAAAGGGCTGTGAGGTGGACGCGGTGGCGCGGGATATCATCCGGGGGGCGGGCTACGGAGACTGTTTTGGCCACAGCCTGGGGCACAGTGTGGGACTGATGATCCATGAGACACCCTGTTTTTCACCGAAAGACGAAACAGTTATAGAGCCGGGGATGGTCATTACCGTGGAGCCAGGCATCTATGTGGAAGGTTTTGGGGGCGTGAGGATCGAGGATGTGGTGGCAGTCACAGAGGAAGGCTGCCGGAATTTGACCCATTCTTCCAAGGAATTGATGGAGATTTAGGGCAGCAGGACGGACCCTTAGAGAAAGAGAGATATATTATAATGATACGACCAGAGATCTGTATTCCGGTCACGGATACAACAAGAGACAGGATAATCGAACGGGCAAAGGAGTTTGCGGCCCTGCCGGCGGAGCTGGTGGAATGGCGGGTGGATTTTTTTGCCGGATATGAAAAGGAAATAATCAGTGTTGTGAGGGAACTCCGGGAGATTCTCCGGGAGAAAAAACTTATCGTTACCTTGAGGACGGTTCAGGAGGGCGGTGAGGAAAATGGAAGCCGTTTTAACTATGCCGCCCTGTTAGGCGATGTGGCGGCAAGCGGCCTTGCCGATTATGTGGATGTGGAGATCCGCAGGGATCCTGATACGGTACAGACCGTGATCCGGGCATCAGAACATAGCGATACCAGGATCATTGGATCCTTTCATGATTTCACGCAAACTCCTTCGAGAGAAGAGATCGTACATATTCTGGAGGAGGCAGAGAACTGTGGTGCGGACATCGGAAAATTGGCATGCATGCCTTCTACTGATATAGAAAAAGGGCGTGAGGATGCGATGCGCCTGCTGGCGGCGACAGAGCAGATGAAGGAGAAACATCCGGATTTTCCACTGATCACCATGTGCATGGGAGAGGCAGGAAAGATGACGAGACTGTATGGGGGCCTGTATGGTTCTGAGGTTTCTTTTGGGTGCGTAGGCAGAGCATCCGCGCCAGGTCAGATCGAGTTATCCGAGATGGAGGAAGTATTTGACAAGATATATTCCGGAAAGCAGCACATTGCTCTTATCGGTTTTATGGGAGTAGGTAAGTCCACCGTCTCCAGAGCGCTTCATCGCCTCAGCGGCAGACCGGAGATCGATACTGACCAAAGGATCGTAAAACAGCAGGGGTGCCCGATCTCACGGATATTTGAAGAAAAGGGTGAATTGTATTTCCGGCAGCTGGAGACAGATCTTATTGACGAACTGGCGGCATCGGAGCCGGGGATCATTTCCTGCGGCGGTGGTATGGCACTCCGGGATATCAATGTGAAAAAGCTGCGCGCCATCGGTGAGATCGTACTTTTGACGGCGGAGCCGGAGACAATCTATGAGCGGGTTAAAGACAACAATGACCGCCCTCTTCTCAATGGAAATATGAATGTGCCTTATATCCGGGAGCTCATGGAAAAGCGCCGTCCATTTTATGAAAAAGCGGCCACCGTCACAGTTTCTACCGATGGAAAGAGCGCAGAGCAGATTGCCAGGGAGATCTTATCCGCCATTTCGTGAGGCACTGCCGTGGCCTGTCATCTCTGAACGGGAAGAAGCTGGCAATAGAGTGGCTGGAAATAAATTGGGAACCAAGAAAATTTCTCTTGAAAAATGTTTCAAAATATAATAGAATAATGCTTAGATGTATTAAACTGTATAGAACGAAATAACAAGAGCATTCTGTACGTAAAAAGCAGGAGGAACTGAATATGATTTCAGCAGGAGATTTTAAAAACGGATTGACCATCGAGATAGATGGAACTGTATTTCAGATCATTGAATTTCAGCATGTTAAGCCAGGCAAGGGCGCAGCATTTGTTCGTACCAAGCTCAAAAATGTTGTAGACGGTGGTGTTGTGGAGAAGACCTTCCGTCCGACAGAAAAATATCCCCAGGCCCACATCGACAAGAAAGAGATGCAGTATTTGTACGCAGAGGGTGATATGTACAATTTCATGGATATGGAGACATATGACCAGATTGCCCTTGCAGACGATGCCATTGGCGATGCGATGAAATTTGTGAAAGAAAATGATATGGTGAAGATGGTATCCTACAAAGGAAATATCTTTTCTGTAGAGCCGCCGATGTTCGCGGAGCTGGAGGTTACAGAGACCGAGCCTGGTGTGAAGGGTGATACGGCGACGAATGTGACAAAGCCGGCTACCGTAGAGACAGGAGCACAGGTGAACGTTCCTATTTTTGTAAATCAGGGTGATGTGATTCAGATCGATACCCGTACCGGAGAGTATTTGAAGAGAATTTAATTTCTGACATCGAATGATCATAGGAAAACCATCCGGGAAATTAATATAATAGAGAATATGAGTTTTTTCAAGAGGGCTGTAAAAAGGCTCTCTTGATTTTGGTTTTAAGGGAAAAATCTAAATAACCGTATGAGGTGGTTTTTAAAACCAAATCATAGAGGATAGTATTTTATGTTGGAGGAGATTTCATGGCAGTTAAGATTATCGGAACAGGGAGTTATTTACCGAAGAATGTGGCGGATAATCAGTTTTTATCCACCATCGTGGATACCAATGATGAATGGATCAGCCAGCGGACAGGGATCAAAGAACGTCATTTGTCCAGCGGGAGCAAGGAGGGAACCTCCTTTATGGCGATCGAGGCAGCCAAAGCGGCTCTTGATAATGCGGGTATGACACCGGAGGATCTGGATCTGATCATTGTGGCGACGGTGTCGGCTGACACCTACGTTCCCAGCACTTCCTGTCAGGTTCAAGGAGAGATCGGTGCGATTCGTGCCACCTGTTTTGACCTGAATGCAGCCTGCTCCGGTTTTTTGTTTTCGATGAATACGGCAAATGCTTATCTAGAGATGGGGATGGCGAAAACGGCATTGATCATCGGCGCGGAGACGCTGTCCCGCGAGGTGGACTGGTCAGACCGCAGTACCTGTATTCTCTTTGGCGACGGTGCCGGCGCTGCCGTGCTGAAAAAAGTGGAGGGCAAAGGCGGGATTCTCGCCAGCGTTACCGGTTCGGACGGAACCCAGGGAGATGTCCTCACCTGTAAGGGCAGAGGAATCCAGAATCCATTTTATAAGAGCAGAAGAAAAAAAGATTATATCCAGATGCAGGGGCAGGCAGTGTTCCGTTTTGCGGTGTCAACCGTCCCCAAATACATTAAGCATATCTTGAAAAAGACGGAGCTGGAGCCGGATGATATCAAATACTATATCTTACATCAGGCAAACCGCAGGATCCTGGAGCTCATTGCAAAGCGGCTGAAGGTGGATATGGATAAGATTCCGATGAACCTTGACCACTATGGCAACACATCTTCGGCAAGCATACCGATTCTTTTGGATGAGCTCAACCGCAATGGATTTCTGGAGGAAGGAGATAAGATCGTTCTCTCCGGATTTGGCGGTGGTCTGACCTGGGGAGCGACGCTGATCGAGTGGTAAAACTGAGATTGCGAATCAGCTTAATAGCGCCAAATTGAAACAGGGTTCAAATTGGTGCCATTGAGTTAAGGTGCCCTGCGGTTTGTCCGCAGGGCGAACTAGTTTGGAGGAAAAAGCATGATGAAGAAAATATTGATACAGGGGGCGATGGAAAGTGAGATCTGCTGGTATCTAGAGCAGGAGTGTTTCCAGAGGGCAGAGAAGACCACCAGAAATGGTTTTCCTTTCTATCGGACAGAGCAGGACGGCATAGAGATTCTTCTGCAGCTGACTAAAATGGGAACGATACATGCTGCTATCGCCACCATGACAGCTATATATGAATTTCAGCCGGATGTTATTATCAATCAGGGAACCGCCGGAGCCCAGGTGGATAAGTTAAAAAGCGGAGATCTGGTGATCGGAAGCCAGGCAGTTAACGTACACTCCCTGAAGATGCCAAAGCGGGATTTTGGAGAGGGAATGGCGCCAGAAGAGTGGGTGAAGATGAAAACAGAGTATATTGCTGCGGATCCGGAACTGGTTCAGAAGTTTGAGCAGGGGATCGGGCAGGAGACCGGGACCGGAAAGGTGGTTACGGGGATTCTTGGCACAGGGGATCTGTTCAGCAAGGAAAAGGACAGGATCCAGTGGCTGCATGAGACATTTGGCCATCTCAGCGAGGATATGGAATCTTTTGCGGTGTATAAGGCATGTAAGGAATGCGGCGTACCCTGTGTGGCGCTGCGGGTAATCTCCAACAACGAACTTCTGAATGAGGATTATGACGAGCAGACGTCGCTGGAGCTGCAGAGAGTGATCTGGGAGACAATAAAATCAGGAATGCTCAATACTTTAAGGGAATAGAAACGGTCAGTAAAATGATATGGAATCATCATTGTACATTTTCCCATAACACGGTATAATGGAACTATAAGGAATTTGGAGGTGGAAGACAGAATGAAAGATATTTTATGTTATACGAGAAAACCAATTGACGAATTTTATTATGATCCCAAACTGGCTTACAGCATGCACCTTGCCCTGGGAGACGATGAGGGATTTCAAGCCCTCAATCACAATTCGGGCGTGCTGTTTGCCAAAGCGACGGAAAATGAAGATGGTTCCCTGAATGCAAAAAGCATCCGTAATCCCTATCTGTTCGTGATGCGGGATGGTACATATGGGGTAGTGGCTGTGAGGGTAGACGGTGATGGCGGTGAGGATACGGAGAGCACCGGCAAGGCCATATTTTTCACCAGCCGCGATCTGCTGGAGTACAATGAAGAAGGACTTTTGTCTCTGTGCGAGGGCGCGGTGGACCAGGTGGTGTGCCACTTTGATCCGGAGAAAGGGATGTATGAATTGTGCTGGTGCCAGTCAGACCGGCAGTGGTACAGGGCAGAGCTGGAAAATATAGAATGCACCGAAAAAAGAATCACCGGTGTGAAGGTGGATGAGCCGGTTCTGCCGGCGGTGGAGACGGAGATCGAAGGGGCGGTGGCAGGAAATGTCATTTCCATACCGGATGAGGCTGCAGAACGTCTGGTGCGTAAACTCCAGCCCCCTAGACATGTAAAGACGGAAGTGCCGGAAGAAGTTCAGGCGGCCAGCCGGGAACAGCTGGAGAGAGTCTGGGCACGGGCGCTGTACAGCGACGGGACAGAAGCATTAAAGCGGGTGGACTGGAATATGGAAAACATCGACTGGAGTCGTCCGGGAGTTTACGAGGCAGAGGGAAAACTTCACCAGGATCATTTTCCGTTCCCTGTGGCGGAGGACAGGGCGGACCCCTGCATTACATACTGGAATGGAAAATATTATTTTATCGCTACCAATGACGCGGACAAGAACCATACTTTATATGTCAGAGAGGCGGATACCATACCGGGACTGGTGGATGCAAAAGAGCATCTGATCCTGGATTCGGATACCTATGATTATGTGGGAAATCTTTTGTGGGCGCCGGAATTTCATGAGATCAAAGGAGAATTGTATATATTCCTGGCGCTTACTCCAGAAGAGTTTTTTGGGGAGGAATCCCACATCATGAAGCTGAAGGAAGGCGGAAATCCTTCCCATAAGGAGGACTGGTCGGAGCCGAAAAGGGTGGTTCGCAGCGATGGCAGCCAGCTGTGTGAAGCGGGAAAGACCATTACGCTGGATATGACCTGCTTTTTCTGGGAAGGGGACTATTATGTGGTCTGGTCTCAGAGGCAGTTTTTGCCAAAGGATCTGGGAGCATGGCTCTATATCGCTAAATTAAATGCAGAGGAACCGTGGAAGCTGCTCTCGGAACCGGTGCTGCTCTCCAAGCCGGAATACGGATGGGCAAATAACCATACCTTTGTGGATGAGGGACCTTTTGCTCTTCCTCAGGAAGAACGTCTGATTCTTACCTTTTCCAGCGCGGCCGTGGATACTTCTTATGTGGTGGGGATCATGACCGTCGACAGGGGAAGGGATCTGCTGGATCCGAAAAACTGGAAGAAGGGAAATTATCCTATCATGACTTCCCGCAGTGTGAAAGGCGAATTTGGAACCGGCCATAATGCTTACGTGGTGGATGAATACGGCGATGTCTGGAATTCCTACCATGCCAGACCGGGGATCCACGGTGAGAGAAGCAGCGGGATCCGGAGGGTTCATTTTGATATTGACGGTCTGCCGGTACTGGATCTGGTGGAGAGTCAGGATGTGTGCGAAGAATTCAGCCGGGTAAAGACAAAAGTTGTGGTTGGATAGCCCGAGTATTGCTCACTGAATAGAGGAGTGATCCGCCTGTTGGAAAAGGAGTGGGTTGTATAGGGAAAAGATGGAGATTTGCCGGGGTACTGGCAGCAGTGGTTTTGATGCTTCCGGGATGTGAAGGGTTTGAAAAACCGGCGAGGGAGCAGGCTGTGACGGGGGCGGCTGTGGAGGAAAGTAAGGACGTGGACGTTCTCGGGGATGGCGGACAGACGTTTCAGGAAGATAACGAAAAGTATGCCGATGAGATTGATTTTTTCTGTGAGGCGCTGAAAGTGCCAAAGGATCAGGTAACACTGTATCAGGGTTTTACAGATATTAGAGGAAATCATTGTTTGGATATTGGCATACAGGGAGATCCAGAGAAAAGCGGGACTTATATCATAGGCTGGTTTTTCGACTACCATGAAGAAATAGAACACAGACGCATATTAAAAATGGTTTCAGACCAGGAACTGGATGATAACGGAGTGCATCTCTCCTTTAGCAATAAACCATTTGATGTCTGTAAGCTGGTTTATGACAGCGGCTGGGAGGAAAAGCTCCGGGGAATGGAAGATTTGGTTCCGGTAAAACCGGAGATTGATGACTCCTTTGTAAAAAAATACAAAGAGACTCTGTTGGGGACAGGAAGTATCTGGGAATCCTATGACGGTTTTATCGATGATAAAGGAAATTATTGTGTTTCTTATGTGGGGGACGTATCCGACGGATGGGTGAAAGGTGTGTTTGATGGGAAAGACTGGAAGTGTTCCCGGATTCCGGAGCTGCAGGACGAGGGGGCGGACTACAATTTCTTCGGCGGAAGCCTTGATGGCATCTGGTATTATGATTATTACACGGAAAAGATACTGCGTGGATACGCGTCCGATGGAAAGAAGAAAGTGGAAATGGATGTTTCCCAGTGGGTAAAAGACCAGGGTCTGCCGGTCAAGGACAATGTGGGGATCCATATACTGAACAACAGGAGAGCAATTTTCTCTTATAATGACAATGCGGATGCCAGGCACAGTGTTCTTGTGGGTCTTCCGGAGGGAACCATAGAAAGGAAGTATGCTGCTCCTTTTTCAGGGATCAGCCAGGGTGATACTTTATATGAATATCTGGGGCCGGGATTGAAACTCTGCAAAATGACCGACTGGAAGACAGGAGAGGTCAGGGAGTGCCTGGATCTCAGTCCGATCATCGAGGAAGGGAAGGCGGAAAAGAACTACTTCACCTATATCAAAGATGCAGGAGAATTATTTACTTTGGAAGGCCAGCTGGGGGAATCTTATGTCAGCTCAGGGAATTATTCCATCAAACTGAGTGTTTATGAGGATACTCTGTACATCTGTTATTACTCCGGGGTATACCGCTATAACAGCAAGAAGAAAGTTCTGGAAAAGATCCTGGATGGTAAGCGGCAGCCAAAGTTCCAGAAAATGTATGCGAACTTTGACGTAGGCAGGGATGAGAAAATATATATGCTTGGATTTCTCGGTGGTGGAGATGACGAGGGAGCCAACGACTTTTTATATTTAACGAAGAAATAATGCCATGGGGATTGCGGCAGAGAAAGCGAGGAGGAAATAAGGCCATGAAGGAAGCAGCAGGCGGCAAAAAGAAACAGGCGGTAAATCCATATCTTCCCTCCTGGGAGTATATTCCGGACGGAGAACCTTATGTTTTTGACGGAAGGGTGTATGTGTATGGTTCCCACGACTATTACAATGGGCATGTATTCTGCCTGGGTGATTATGTGTGCTGGTCGGCGCCGGTGGAAGACCTGGGAGACTGGAGATACGAGGGAGTGATCTATCCAAAGACGGAGGATCCGCTGAACAGGGATGGAAAAATGTGTCTATATGCACCGGATGTGACAGTGGGACCGGACGGAAGATATTATTTATATTATGTGTTGGACCATGTGTCTGTGGTGTCTGTGGCGGTATGTGATACGCCGGCAGGGCAGTATCAGTTTTACGGATATGTACATTATGAGGATGGCACAAGGCTGGGAGACAGGGAGGGGGATGAACCTCAGTTTGATCCCGGTGTGCTCACCGAGGGGGAACACACCTATCTCTATACCGGTTTTTGCGGCAGAGGGGATAAGTCCCGTACCGGAGCCATGGCGACGGTTCTTGACCGGGATATGCTTACGATCATCGAAGATCCGGTAAGAGTGGCCCCCGGATGTGAGTATTCAGAGGGCAGCGGTTTTGAAGGACATGAGTTCTTTGAGGCATCTTCCATGCGAAAGATCGGAGACACCTATTATTTTATTTACTCATCCGTCGTAATGCATGAGCTCTGTTATGCCGTGAGCAGGGACCCGCGAAAAGGGTTTACCTATGGCGGGGTGATCGTCAGCAACTGTGACCTGAATCTGGAGGAAGGTAAGCCGGCTTCACTGCCTATGGCCTATGGCGCCAACAATCACGGAAGTATTGTGGAGATCAATGGAAAATGGTACATATTTTACCACCGGCACACCAATGGCAGCTGGTACAGCAGACAGGGCTGCGCAGAGGAGATCTGCATTCTGCCGGATGGAAGCATTCCCCAGGTGGAGATTACCTCCTGCGGTCTGAACGGCGGTCCCCTGTCGGATAGAGGGGAATATCCGGCTTACATTGCCTGTCACCTGTTTACGGATAAGCCCTCTGTCTATGTGGGGGGAGATGAATTCCCGAAGATCATGCAGGATGGAAGGGATGGAGATGAAGAGCCGGGATATATCGCCAATATGCAGGACTCCGCCACAGCGGGATTCAAATATTTTTCCTGTGATAATGTGACGGGGATCCGGATCAAAGTCCGCGGCTATGCCGATGGTGTATTTGAAGTTAAGACAAAATGGAACGGAGAGGCGCTTGCTGCGATACCGGTCCAGTACACCAATGTGTGGGAAGAGTATTCAGTGAAGGTGCGGATTCCGGATGGCAGAGAGGCCATTTATCTCACCTACCGGGGAGGCGGCACGGCAAGCCTGCTGTCCTTTGAGCTGCTGCATGGGTGACGAAACAAGGTTAGACCGGTGCTGTTGAGCTGCCATCTGATCAGTAATAAAAAGGTATCCTTCAAGTCATAAAGTGACTTGAAGGATACCTTTCTGGCGTCATTGGACTATGTCTGGGCGGGACGTATTATTCTGCCGTCCCTGTATAGTTAAAGTTCTGCTAAAATACTCAGCACTGAGCGGTGTACCGCCTGAAGCTCTTTGGAGACGGAACCAAGCTGGTCCGCGTCGATCTCTTCGATCTGATCTTTGCCCCGGAGAAGTTCAACCATTTCGGAGGCATGTTTAGCGATCGGATCCAGACCAAGATTTCCCGCAACACCCTTTAATGTGTGTGCACTTTTGAAAGCTTCTTCCACATTTTTTTCTGCCAGATATTTCTCAATATTTGCGGCGCTTTCGTCATTTTGATACTTGGCCAAAAATTTGAGGTACAGATCTTCTTTACCCATAAAACGTTTGATGGCAGTGTCTACGTCAACACCTGCTTCTTTTAATTTGTCGAAAAATAATGTATCCATTTTGTCCCCCTGCTCAAGTTATCCGCCGGAAACGGATGTGTTTTGCTTCCGGCAGTGTAAATTTATATTTATTATACAGGATTTTGGCTGGATTGTCTAACTGTTTTTTTGATTCCTGATGATTCATGGCCTGCTGGAAGGAATGCCTGTGAATGGCAATATATAACACCCTTAAGAGGCAATTAACAATTGGATATTTGTTGACATTTTTAACAATCTATGATATCCTCTAGTTTAAAGAATATTAAAAAATAAAATAAGTTGTATAGGAGTAAAAATGGATATAGAACGGATTTTAATAGTAGATGATGAAGAAGTAAACCGAACCATATTGGAGGTAATGTTCCGGTCAAGTTTTCACATTGTGGAGGCGACCAATGGCCAGGAGGCGATTGACAGGCTTGAGGAAGATCCGGGATTTGTGCTGGTTTTACTGGATATTGTGATGCCGGTAAAGGATGGATTTGATGTGCTGGAGTATATGAAGCAGAAGGGACTGATCGAACAGCTTCCTGTTATTCTGATCACCAGTGAGACCATCCGGGACAGCGAGGACAGAGCATATGCTTATGGCATCGCGGATGTGATACATAAACCATTTTATCCGGATATCGTTAAAAGAAGAGCGCAGAATATCATTGACCTCTACCAGCATAAGGCAAATATGGAGAGAAAACTGAAAGAGCAGGAAGAGGCGATTCTGGCGAAGGAAAAGAAGATTCAGGAAAACAATGAATTTTTGATCAGCGCCCTCAGTTCTGTAGTGGAATTCAGAAGTTCCGAGACAGGAGAGCATATCCGCCGGATCAAATACTTTACAAGAATTCTGTTAAAGTATCTCGCGAAGTATTTTCCGAAATATGGAATTACTGAGACGCAGATCAGTGAGATCGCCAGAGCATCCGCGCTTCATGATATCGGAAAGATTGGAATACCGGATTCCATTCTATTAAAACCAGGGAAATTAACAGCAGAAGAATTTGAGATAATGAAGACTCATACGACGATTGGCTGTGACATGCTGAAAAAGTTCAAGAAGGAAGAGGATAATGAGTTTTACCGGTACTGTTATGACATCTGTCGTTATCATCATGAAAGATGGGATGGCAACGGATACCCGGATCATCTGGCGGGGGACGAGATCCCGATTTGGGCGCAGGTGGTATCTATTGTAGATGTGTACGATGCGCTGATCAGCGAGAGGGTATATAAGGCTGCATTCCCTCATACCGTTGCTTACGAGATGATCCAGAATGGTGAGTGTGGACAATTTTCTCCGGATATTCTGGAATGTTTTGAGCTTGCGAATGAAGACTTCTTTGATATGGTGGATGTAAATCGAATATTTAGTTTTATGTAAATGTAGTTTTATGTAAATGGAACAGACGGCGGAGTAGAAGGAAACTGCTGCTTTTTACGCTGTCTTTCTATGTATGGAGGAAGATATGGATCAGGTTGGAGCATTGCCTGTTGAGAACGCTTTGGAAATGATCCTTATGTTTAGCCAGGAAGGTATCATTACATATGCGAATGCTGCTGCAAAAGAGGGACTGGAGTATGGAAATGAGTTGTGCGGCAGTCACATTAGCAGTATTTTTCCTAATGAGTTTCAACAGATCGAGGATGGATTTTCAACGGAATATCGTTTTGGCAGTCAGATACAGAATGTGATCGCCTACCGGAAAAATCTGACATGTTTTCCCGCAGAGGCACGAATGATATGGGATGAAGAAAGATCCCGGTACGTGTGTATGGCAAATGACATCCTGGAGAAAGAATTTTTGAACCAGGAGATGGAGCGGGTAAAGCAGGAGGCAGAGCAGGCACTTCGGGTAAGGTCTGAATTTGTAGCCAATGTGACCCATGAGCTCAGAACTCCTGTCAATGGAATTCTGGGAAATGTCATGGATCTGACCGAGAAGGAAGAGGATGAAAAAAAGCGGAAAGCCCTGCGCCTGATCGAGCGCTGCTGTGGAGATATGAACCGTCTCATAAATAACATTCTGGATTTTTCCAAGCTGGAAGCCGGAAAGTTTGTTCTAGAAAACCGCAGGTTTCATTTTCGTAATATGATTGACTATGTACGCGGTAATCATCAGAACAGGATGACAGAAAAGGGACTGGAATTTTTTGTGACAGTCTCGCCAAAGATACCGGAATATATCATTGGTGATGAACTGAAGATTGTTCAGATCCTGAACAATTTGTTATCAAATGCCCAGAAATTCACCCATGTTGGCAGCGTTTCTGTGGAGATCATCGAAACCGCTCAGGTGAAAAATTCCATTGAACTGTATTTCCTCGTAATGGATACCGGTATTGGTATAAAAAAAGAAGATTATGATAAATTGTTTCAGAGTTTTTCTCAGGTGGATGCCTCGATCACAAGAAAATATGGAGGCACCGGTCTGGGATTGAATATTACCAGGCAGTTTGTGGAGATGATGGGAGGCAGTATCAGCGTAGAAAGTGAAGTGAATAAGGGAACGACCTTTACCTTTTCGATCTGGGTTACCATCGATGAGGATAAGGATTCCGATCCAATCGCCCCAGAATCCCAACCGGGCCGGAAAGCCGGAGAGCTTCCGGATACTGTTCTGGAACTGAAAGAGAAGAAAGAAAGCCAGGCAGAAGGTTTTCGTATGTATGGTTCGCCGGAGAATAAAGAAATTTTAGGCAAGACTCTGTCCAAACTGATTCTATGTATCGAGATGGAGAACTGGGAAAAGGCAGAGGACTTTATGGAGACCATAAGACAGTTGACAGACGAGGCGCCAAGAGAGGTGACGCGAGGTGTGCTGCGGCTGAAAATGGCTGTTCAGAAGGCGAATTACGAAAAAGCAATCAAAGGACTGGAAGAATTAAAAGCATGCGTTGAACATGAGACGGAAGAAGGAAATTGAATTGATGGATTATGAGCAAAATGAGATTTGTGGTTCTGTAATTTTGATTGTAGATGATGTGGAAACCAACAGGGTGATTTTGGAAGAGATAATAAAGGATATGGACTGTGTTCCGGTTTCTGCGGAGAACGGTGTTCAGGCACTGGCGCAGTTAGAACGCGGCAGTCCGGATCTGGTATTGACAGATGTATCCATGCCTGAGATGGGCGGTCATGAATTATGCCGGATCTTAAAAGAGAATGCGAAGACAAGAGAAATTCCTGTGATTTTTATCTCTGCCTTCGGAGAGACTGAGGATGTGATCAAAGGCTTTTCACTGGGAGGAAATGATTATATAGTCAAACCCTTTATCCCGGAAGTCGTTCAGGCGAGAGTAAAGCTTCATCTCTCTCTTCACGCGGCGACGCTTAAGATCAGTGAGAATAACAGGCGTCTCCAGAAATCGGTCCAGGAACAGGTGAGTCAGATCGAACAGGAGCGGAAAAATGTACTGTATGCGCTGGTTGGCGTGGCGGCAGAGAATTCTTTTTATAGTCACGGGCATATCGAGAGACTGCAGCAAAACTGCAGGATGCTGGCACAAAGTATGCAGTTTTCACCTTTGTTTACCGATCGGATCTCAGATACATATATAGATACCATTGAAGTTGCGGCGCCCCTTTGTGATATTGGAAACATCGGGATACCCAGGTCTGTTCTGCACAAAGAATCGGGGCTCTCTGAGGAAGAGAAGGTACTGGTTCAGAGTCACACGCAGATTGGGGCGAAGCTTTTGAAAGACTTGTATGTGACAAGTGATTTTAATGATTTTATCCAGATTTCTATTGATGTGGCGAATTATCATCATGAAAATTGGGATGGAAGCGGATATCCGTCACAGTTAAAAGAGGAAGAAATCCCTCTGGCGGCGCAGATTGTATCCATTGTCGATGTCTATTGTGCCCTTACAGAGAGGAGATCGTATCGTAAAGAGTATAGCAAAGAAGAGGCTTTGCAGATTATGAGCCAGGAGTCTGGTAAAAAATTCCATCCGGAGATATTTAAAATTTTTCATAAAATATCACGTCAGCTTTGTTAGAAAAAGACGTAAAAATTTTGTTGTTAAGGAGTAAGAGAAGTGATTACGGACAATGAGTTTTTGAGAATAGTTTCTTTTTTAAAACAGCGGTATGGCATTGACATGAGCCAGAAAAAGGTTATAATGAATGGCAGGCTGGAAAATTATTTGAAATCGGGTGGCTGGAGTTCTTTTGATGAGTATATGAATGATGTGGAGAAAGATAAATCAGGCGAATTAGAGAAGACGCTGGTTAATTTTCTGACAACAAATCATACATATTTCATGAGGGAATTTGGACATTTTGAATTTTTTAAGAGTGTTGTACTTCCCTGGATCAAAAAGAAGGAAGAGCATTCTAAGGATATGCGTATTTGGTGCGGTGCTTCTTCAACAGGAGAAGAGCCCTATATGATCGCTATGGTGGTCAATGATTTCCTGGGACTGGATCATAAAAACTGGGATGCCAGGATCCTGGCGACAGATATATCAACCCAGGCACTGAGCCATGCGATCGCCGGAGTTTATGAAGATGAACATCTAAAAAGTGTGCCGGCAAACTGGAAGCGGCATTTTTTCAATCATCGAAAAGATGGCAGTTATGTTGCAACAGACGAATTAAAAAAAGAAGTAATTTTTAGAAAATTTAATTTAATGGAACCTTTCCCATTCCGGAAGAAAATGCACACGATATTTTTGCGTAATGTGATGATATATTTTGATGAAGCCACCAAGCGGGAGCTGGTGCAGAAGGTATATGATTCACTGGAGCCGGGAGGGTATTTATTTGTAGGTATGACTGAGACGCTGGATCGGAGCAGTACGCCCTTTCAGCTGGTACAGCCTTCAATATTTAGAAAATAAGAAAGAAAGGTTAATGTGTTATGCGTCCAATTAAAGTTTTAGTGGTGGAAGATTCCATGGTATTCAGACAGCTGCTTGTGCAGAGTTTAAGCAAAGATCCGGGCATTCAGGTAGTGGGGACGGCAAAAGACCCTTTTGAAGCGAGGGATGCCATCCTGGAATACAAACCGGATGTTATGACCCTTGATGTGGAACTTCCGCGAATGAGTGGAATTGAGTTTTTAAGAAAATTAATACCACAGTATCCTCTTCCGGTGGTAGTCATCAGTTCCCTTTCCGATAAGGTATTTGATGCGATGAATGCCGGTGCGGTGGATTTTGTGGCGAAACCATCCTATACGGACAGGAAACAGCTGGAGAATTTTGTTCAAAATGAGCTGCTGGTGAAGATTAAGATTGCTTCGACTGCTAAGATCAGTAAGATCAAACAGAAGGTGGTGCAGGAAGTTCCCCAGAATTTTGTATCAAAAGGTAAGAATCTGATTATTGCAATTGGTGCTTCCACAGGAGGTACAGAAGCAATCTGTTCTGTGATGAAAGATTATGGTGCAGATCTTCCTGGTATCGTTGTCGTACAGCACATGCCCCCCGGATTTACAGAGATGTATGCAAGAAGGCTGGATAATCAGTGCCGGGTCCGGGTAAAAGAAGCCCAGACCGGAGACCGGGTTCTGCCTGGAACGGTGTTGATCGCTCCGGGAGGCGACAAACATATGCGGGTTGTTAAGGTAAACGGAAATTATCAGGTGGAAGTGGTTGCGGGACCGAAAGTAAACGGTCACTGTCCATCGGTAGATGTGCTGTTTGAGTCGGTGGCCAAAGCGGCAGGAAAGGATGCTCTTGGGATTATACTGACCGGAATGGGCGGAGACGGTGCGAAGGGTCTGCTGACCATGAGACAGGCGGGAGCCAGGACCATCGGTCAGGACGAATCCACATGTGTCGTATATGGTATGCCGAAAGTAGCATATGATCTGGGTGCTGTAGAGTATCAGGAGAAATTATCGGATATTGCAAAAAGAACATATTCCGTTTTAAACAGGATGTAAAGGCGTGCGTGAATGGAGGAAAAGATATGAAAATTTTATTGGCAGAGGACGATTATGCAACCAGGAAGTTTATGGTGAGTTTCCTGTCCCAATACGGAGAATGTGATGTGACCGTAGACGGAATGGAGGCGGTAGATGCATTTCTGATGGCTCTGGAAGACGAGGAACCCTATGATCTGGTATGTCTGGATATCATGATGCCGGTTATGGATGGATATCAGGCTTTGATGGGAATCCGGAATCTGGAGAAGGAGAGAAATATTCCGAAGGAAAAGGCAGTTAAGGTGATTATGACCACTGCCTTGAATGAGGAGCAGAATGTAAAAATGGCATTTGATCTGGGATGTACCATTTATTCTGGTAAGCCGATTGATCAGGAACAGGTTTGAGCAGGCATTAAAAAAGCTGAATCTGATATAATAAACACAAGAATTTAAGGGAAAGGAGAAGGATATGGCTGAAGAATTTAACTTAGAAGGAATGCTTGATACGTATCTGTTTGAAAACGAACAGTTGCTGGAGCAGCTTCAGGAGATCGTTTTAGATCAGAAAGATGCGGAATGTTTTGATGAAGACAGTATCAATGAGATATTTCGAACAATGCATACGATCAAAGGTTCTTCTGGAATAATGATGTTCGACAATGTCACAGCCATCTCACATAAGCTGGAGGATGTATTTTATTACCTGAGAGAATCTCATCCCGAAAATGTCGTTCATGCCGATCTGGTAGAGCATGTACTTCAAGTGGCAGATTTTATTACCGCTGAAATGGAAAAGATACAGGAAGGCAGCCCGGCGGATGGAGATCCTGCTGCTATCATCGCTGAGCTAGACAGCTTTTTGGAGAATATTAAAAATGGTGCAGTCGAAGAAGGAAAAGAACTTCCGGAGGAAAATGTAAGTGAGGAACCGAAACATTTTTATATTGCACCAGTGGCAAACAGTGCCAGTCGTTTTTATAAGATTTACATAAACTTTTTTCCAGAGACAGAGATGGCAAATGTTCATGCCTACAAAACGGTATATTCATTGAAGGAGATCGCAGAGGATCTGCTGTATGAGCCGGAAGATCTGATCACCGATGCCAGCAGCATCGATGCGATCATGGAAGACGGATTCCGTATTCTGCTTCAGGCACAGTGCTCTGAGGAAGAGCTGCGGGAACTCATCAAAGTTGGTTATGACATTGAGCGGGTGGATATCTACGAGTGTAAAGCCGAAGAATTTCTGCAGGGATTTGATTTTGGAGATCAGCCAGTGATCGGGATCGATCTGGAATCCAGTGCCGAAGAGATTGAAGCAAAAGCGTTAAAGGCGGAAGAGGATGCTGAAGAGAAAGAAGCGCCGAAGCCGAAGATGGCACCAGGAGATTTTGTCATTAAGTCCAAGGAGCCAGGTAAGCATAAGAAGCTGGCAAAGGATAAGCAAAGAGGAGAAAAAGCTTCTTTCATCAGTGTAAATGTGAAAAAGATGGATCAGCTTATGGATCTGATCGGTGAGTTGGTGATTTCTGAGTCGGTTGTACTGCAGAACCAGGATCTAAAAGTGCCTGGATTGAATCTTACCAACTTTAACAAAGCGGCAGCTCAGATGGCTAAGATTTCCACGGACCTGCAGAATGTGATTATGTCCATGCGAATGGTGCCGCTTACCAACGTATTCCAGAAAATGAACCGGATCGTTTTTGACGTTTCAAGGAAACTCGGAAAAGATGTTGAGTTTGTGATGATCGGCGAGCATACAGAAGTGGATAAGAATATCATTGAAAATATCTCCGATCCGCTGATGCATCTGGTTAGAAATGCCGTCGATCATGGAATAGAGACCAATGAAGAACGGATAGACAGTGGTAAACCTGACCGTGGAAAGATCACATTGTCAGCCAGAACAGAAGCCGGTAAGGTGTGGATCAGCGTAGAGGACAATGGAAAAGGTCTTGACCGGGAAAAGATTTTGGATAAGGCAAGGAAACAGGATCTTCTAGATCCATCTAAGCCGGATTCCGCATATGAAGACAAAGATGTTTTTCAGTTTATTACCCTTCCTGGCTTTTCAACCAACGAACAGGTGACAGAATACTCAGGCAGGGGTGTGGGAATGGATGTTGTTGTTCAGAACATCCAGTCCATTGGTGGTACACTGGATATCGAAAGTAATCTTGGAATGGGTACTACCATGACACTGAAAATTCCTCTGACTCTGGCGATCATTGATGGAATCGTCATGGAGACAGGAAATTCCTCTTTTGTGGTTGAAACTGGTGTTATAAAAGAATTTGTCAGTGTGACAGAGGATATGATGATTCATGAACCTACGGGTGAAGAGTACATCATGATTCGAGGAGAGTGTTTCCCTGTACTCCGACTTGGAGACTGGTATGGATTGGAAGAATACCATAAGAATGTGGAAGAGGGAATGATGTTGATTTTTGAGGTAGAGGGAAAAACCATATGTCTGCTTGTAGACCGGCTCATCGGAAAACAGGAGATCGTAGTAAAACCAATTCCTTCTTACATCAAAAAGGTAAAAGGAATTTCCGGCTGTACCCAGTTAGGAGACGGCAGTATCGCTCTTATTCTGGACCCAGTAGGATTAATAGAATAACAGATAGAAAGGAATGGTGCTAATCATGGATGAAACAAAAGATCTCACCAGCGAGCACGACGCACAAAAAGGCAAGTACATGACCTTTAAATCTGGAAATGAATATTTTGGGCTGAAAATTCAGTATGTTAATGAGATTATTGGTTTTCAGGCAATAACAGCAATACCGGAGACAGAGGATTATATTAAAGGTCTGATAAATTTAAGAGGAAAGATTCTTCCTGTTATTGATGTGCGGCTTCGGTTTAAGCAGGATCCTTTTGAGTATAATGACAGAACCTGCATTATTGTCATTAATGTCAAGGATACGGTAGTTGGATTGATCGTCGAAAAAATAGCAGAGGTAGTGGAGATTCCGGATGAAAATATTCTGCCGCCTCCGTCTATCGGGCGTATGGATAAGGCGCAGAACCAGTATGTTTATGGAATCGGAAGAGTTGGTGATTCCGTAAAACTGCTGCTTGATCCGGATAAGCTTTTGAATGACGAAGATTTATCGATTATTGAAGAAGTCAATGACATGAGTGAAGAAGAAAGAGAGGTATAGTGATGAAGAATTTAAAGATTAGAACAAAGTTATTGATTGGATTTTTGATTCCTGTTATACTGATGATTTTAAATGTGTTAATAGAAAATTCCGGTATGCGCAGATTGAAACAGGCACAGGATGCGGAAGCATACATGGAAAATTACTTATTGTTTTCCGGATCTCTTATTGCAGTTTCTGTTGTTATTGTCGTAGTATATGCGTATTTTCTGATCCGGACGATCCGTGTATCGGTTGCACAGCTTTCCACGGCAGCACAGGATATTGCACAGGGAAAAGTTGATGTAAAGATGGTAAAACATAACAACGATGAATTTGGCGGACTAGTAGATGAGTATACAAAAGTGATCAACAATATTAAATATCAAGCGGATATTGTTGAGGAAGTTGCCAACGGAAATCTGACCGTACAGGTGGCACCAAAATCAGCAGATGACCTTTTGGGAAATTCCCTGAAAAAACTGGTTGAAGATAACCAGCATGCACTGAGTAACATCAATGACGCAGCTTCCCAGGTGACCGTTGGTGCTTCACAGGTAGCAGATGCCAGCCAGTCTCTGGCACAGGGTTCTACTGAGCAGGCAAGCGCGATTCAGCAGATCACAGCTTCCATTGATGAAATTGCAGATAAGACAAGACAGAACGCGGAGCAGGCTAATTCTGCAGCTGAATTAGTAGTACAGGCGATCTCCGATGTTAAGATGGGGAATAAACAGATGCAGGATATGATGGAAGCGATGAAAGATATCAATAAGTCATCTGAGAGTATTTCCAAGATTATCAAAGTAATTGATGACATTGCATTCCAGACCAATATCCTTGCTTTGAATGCAGCAGTTGAGGCAGCAAGAGCCGGTGAAGCAGGAAAAGGCTTTGCAGTTGTAGCAGAAGAGGTAAGAAGTCTTGCGGCCAAGAGTGCTGCAGCAGCAGCTGAGACAGCAGAGCTCATTGAAGATTCCATCGTGAAGGTTGGAGCAGGTTCCAAGATTGCAGACGATACAGCAAAGGCGCTGGATGTTATTACAGATGTGGTTGAGAAGAGTGAAGTGATCATAAACGGAATTGCTGAGGCTTCCAATTATCAGACCACTGCTGTAGTGCAGATTGAGCAGGCGATCACCCAGGTTTCCCAGGTAGTACAGACCAATTCTGCTACCAGTGAGCAGTGTGCGGCAGCCAGTGAAGAGTTATCAAATCAGGCGACACGCATGCGTGATCTGCTTTCTATCTACAATACAGGTTCAGATTCAGGAGCTTCTAGTTTCCGTGGAGACAGCTCTATGTCATCATCGAAAATTAACATGAATGAGCAGATCATTTCCCTTGGAGATGGATTCGACAAGTATTGATCGACAAGCATATTGCTTTATATATGTAAAGAGGACAGAGTCAGGTGTGGGACATTACACCTGACATCTCCCTTTTTATGGTTCTGTAAAAGTTTTTTCAAAAAAATGAAAAAAGGGATTGCAATATAGGTCCTGTTTTAGTAAAATAATATAGTAGACGGAGCATGGCGTAGTTTGGTAGCGCGCACGGCTGGGGGCCGTGAGGTCGCAGGTTCAAATCCTGTTGCTCCGATTTTTAGGGGTTTTAAGCGAAAAAAGAACATAAGTTTTGATTACCTTTAAGGTAAAACTACAAAAATTTTAAGAAAGGAGAAGTTCTTGTATATTGGATTTTAAAAAAATATGCTGATAGGCAGTTGGTGCCACATTATGAGTTCGATTCTCGATATCAGATTCGTTGTAATTGGAAAACAAGCAAAAAACTATAACATTTAAATAAACAAAAAATTGTAAAAAATAGGGACATGCTAAATTAGCATGTCCCTTATAGTATTTTATATTTAAAAAAATTTTCTCTTCCGTGATCGACAACCTTTTTTAAAGATTTTTATTTTTGTCATATATTTCCCTCATCATCAAACACCGGGTTTTCTTCTATAATGCCTTTCTTCATGTGAATATACAATATCTACATCACCAATGAAGCTTATTTCCATCTTCCTGTGAACAAAATTATAACCACATCGCCAGCAACCAATGATGTTTTATCGCTTTCTAGTGTCCATGCTAAAACTCTCCAAAACTTTTCTGAATCAACCGTATCTACACTTATATTGGAAAAGGAAATGGAACTGGTCAGTTTTGTGGCAGACGAAGCATTGCCGGATAAATTGGCGGCAACAGTGGCTGCTGTTGAAGAATTATAACTCCCATATACAAGAGCTTGTCCCGTTACATTTGCCGAACCATCGAATGATTTTCCGAAAATAGTGCGCGGAGTGGATAACTTGGCGGTTTCTCCTGAATCTCTCCATCCGGGGGTTCCGCTGGCATCGGTTTTCCATACTTTTTCAGCCTGGCCGGTACCAGTCGTTATATTTTTTGTTGAATTTGTAAGTGCAGTGATCAGATCATTTAAAATTTTGCCCTGCTTAGCTGATAATGGTTTATTTGTCGCAGTGGAAGTAAAGGAGTCAATGATATCCGCCACATTTACCTTGCTTGTGGTAATATTCTCTATCAAGTCCCTGTTCGATTTTATATAAGCAACAATTTCACTCAATTGGTCGAGGGTTGTATCATCACTGTCTGTCAGATGGGAATCGTCAACAGAATTGTGTGATTGAAGATCATACATCAACGCAAAATATTGGGCGTCCAGCTTGTTTTGCAGATCGTTAGCTTTTCCTTCCGCGCGACTGGCCGCATTGTTTCGTTCATGTTCTGAGTTGTTTCTGAATATTTCTGCAGAAGAACGTGTTTTTTCCATGGATTCTCTTGTGCTTTCACTTCCTCTGCGAATGCTTTCAGCATTTGATCTATTCGATTCGTTAAACTGCCTTTCGTTTTCGTTTGATGTTATATGATCTTCCAGATGATTCATCTCATCAATTTCATCTCTGACAGAGTTTATGAGTTGTGACAGAGCACCTCCCTCATCGGATTCTACCACATTTACCTCATTAAAAATACTTCCTCTGGAATATATAAAATAAAGGGTTCTGTTGAGGCGATTTCATCCTCTTTATTTTCTGTTTCACCCTGAGCTTTATTGTGTATGCCGATATCCAGTCTGCATCTGCCAGGGCAGGATAATACATAGTCATGTATATCTACATGTATCTGTCCCTTTTTACTGCTTATGATCTTCCCAGGATAAAATATTGCTTTCCCGTCTGACATTGCCGACTGCCCACCATTTTGTTGAATAGTTAAATTCTGGATCTTCAGTTCGTACACGGTATGTAAAACCAGTATATCCATCTTGTTGATCCGTAATATAGCTAACAAATACGATGTTTTCATGGTCTGGTTTTGTGCCGTTAAACATTACATTTATAAGTGGGGCAGACTCATACACAACACCAAAATCTGCTGTCTGATCTATCCATGGAACCGTAGCTGCAGACTTATTAGTTAACTTAACTCGTTGTGCTATTTCAAAGGCGGTAATATATCCTTCCAAAGTAATCAGGGCATGTACTTTATAGCCAAAATAAGTTTCCTTTTTAGAAAGACATTTTCCATAATCCGCGCCATATCCCCGAAAGGAATGGCAATACTGCCTCTTCCGAATTTGCAGAAGCGCGCGTCTTGTTCTGTTAAAGCGGCTCCGGCGCAAAGTTTCGGAAAAGATGACGGTAATTCTTTTAAATATATTTTGGTCATCCATTTTTTGGCTTATAATAAAACTGATTATATAATAATTTGTTGTTTGAAGGGAAATTTGAATTGAAAAGTGATCAAATGATGTTATAAAGCAAAAGAACGGGTCGTGGCTACCCGCTCTTTTGTCGTTAAAACTTCTCCGTTTTTTTGCACTCAGAATTAAGAATGATTCAGTTCATTATAAAATTCAACAAGCTGATTGATCGTCTTACGTTCTTTTTTACTAATCTTATAAGAATAACTTTTATTATCGTTTGTATATATATTAAATAGTATTTTATCTCCTTGAAAAATATCTATACTCTTTTCCAATTTTTCTTCGTCAGTGAATAAAAATTGTAGAAATGAAGTATAAAGTACTGCACCATTTTTAATATCATAATCTAAGTTATAGTTACTACTGTCGGATTCAATCTTTCCTTTGTTGGACTTTATATATAATTTTTCCGGAGTATGATAATCATTAATGTCAGTTATATAGGAGTTTACAAGTAAACCATTTGATAGTTTGTTGTCTTCAATTAATATAGCCCAGCCTGTAATCATATAATAAAAAGAGTCTTTTTTCTCAGTTATATCAAAGAAACTTTTTGATTCTACCCAAACAGTATTTTTGTCAGAATTTGTTCTTACTTCCAATTTATCAAGTTTTTTATCTTTTACAATTTGCTTTGCTGTTTTCTTCAGGTTAGAAAAAGTCCATTTTTGTTTCACGGTAACTTTTATCTGTTTTTCTCCCTGATTACCGCTTGAATCAGAGGCAAGATATTTCACGCTGTATTCTCCGGCTTTTTTGTTATCAACAATTTTGTTCTGAAACTGTGGCTTCGATTTTTTCTCCTGAGTTATCTGTAACAGTTACATCTTTTAATAAGTCATATTCATCATTTTCGTAGATCACAATATCCGTTGCATTGATTTCCGGTGCAATATCATCATACACGTCCACCAGATAAGATGTATCAACCTGTTTGTCATCAGCTGAAATAGTGGCGTCAAGAGAGTAAGATCCCACTTTCTGGGAATTAAATGAATCTACATTTTTAAAACCCAGCTGAATTCCTTCTTCGCATTCAAATAAGTCATTGAGATTAATATTTGTCCCCACTTGAATTCGTGTTTGTTTTTGTTTTACTTTTTCTGTCAGGTCATCTGAGCATCCAGTTAACGATATTACACATAATCCGGCTGCAATTAAAAGACCAATATTCATTTTTCTCATAGTTTCAATTCCTTCCTTTATCTTAGAGTTTATATATGATAAGAATATCTATATTGTAGCCTTATTTTTGTGGGTATGCAATGTATGATTTGGCACTCCTTTTTATAAAAATGTTCTATTGACACAATATTCAGGACCTGGTCCCGGTTCCGTTACCTCTGCGTCCATTTCTTTGTCGCGTTCTGGCTTGCAAGGTACAATATCTTTTCCAGGGACGTGTCACTCGGGAACACGTTTTTTTACAAAATAATAATATTTTTTAATTAAATTTGGTTTTCATGGTAAAATATTAGATTTTTATAAGTAATTGTGCTATGCTGTTATTAAAAGATTATTGTTTGATATCAGTAAAAAAGTGCGCAAAAGGAGAGGAAAAAATGATAAAACTGGACCAAGAAAATAAGAGACTTATTTTTCAGAGAAGAGACGAACTGACCATAATCGAGCCCTATGGTGAAAACTGCCTTCGTTGCCGAATGACCCGGAATGGGGTGGTTTCGGATGAGAAATGGACACTACAGGATGCAGTTTCCAAAGATTGCTGCAGGCTGGAAGGGGATGAGATGTTTGCGACGATTACAAATGGTGACATTTCTGCTTCCATTGAGACGGGGCAGCCCTGGTATGGTGGTATCATCAGTTATTATAAAAAAGGAAAAATGATCTTACATACCAAATTTGAGGGAGATTATGTAAACCGGTTTGTTCATGTGGAAGGGGACAATTATCAGATCAAGGTGATCTTTGATGCGAATGAGGGCGAACATTTTTATGGTTTGGGTCAGGAGACGGAGGACGCCTTTGACCGGAAAGGGAGTACGAGCAATCTGGTTCATTACAATACAAAATCCACGATCCCCTTTTTATATTCGTCGCTGGGATACGGATTTTTTTGGAACAATCCTTCTCCAGGAAGATGTGAGACCACGAGAAACCATACGCTCTGGTGTGCCGACAGTGCTTACCAGGCAGACTATCTCGTGTTTACGGGAGATACGCCCGGGGATGTTATGAAGATTTATAGTGATCTGACGGGGTATGCGCCGAAATTCCCAGCATGGGCGGCGGGTTTTTGGCAGTGCAAGCTGCGCTACGAAAGCCAGGAGGAGCTGCTGGAGGTTGCCAGAGAATATAAAAGAAGGGGGATTCCCATATCAGCCATTGTGATCGATTATTTTCACTGGACAGAACAGGGAGAGTGGAAATTTGACCCTAAATACTGGCCGGATCCGGAGAAAATGTGCCAGGAATTGGCTGAGATGGGCATCAAGCCCGTTGTATCCATCTGGCCTACCATCAATCCGGATAGTGAGAACTATAACAAAATGAATGATGCAAACATGCTTGTCAGAACGGAAAACGGACAGTATGGTACATTTGCCTTCTATGGGCAGCAGACCTTTATCGATGCCATGAATCCGGAGACCAGGGAGTATGTCTGGGATATTGTCAAAAACAATTATTATGATAAGGGCATAAAAAATTTCTGGCTGGATGAGGCAGAGCCGGAAGTACATCCACAGCAGTTCGGGCACTTGAAGTTCTATCTGGGAAATGGCTCACAGACTGCGATGCTCTATCCATATTATTATGCCAAAATGTTTTATGATGGATTGAGAGCCCAGGGGGAGGATGAGATCATCCTGCTGACCAGGGCGGCCTATCCCGGCAGCCAGAAATTTGGCGCGGCTGTCTGGAATGGAGATATTTTATCAGACTGGGATGCCCTCCGGCAGAGCGTGACCAGTGGCTTGTCTATGGGAATGTGCGGTATACCATGGTGGAACAGTGATATCGGTGGATTTTTAAATGGAGATACAGAAAGTGAGGATTTCAGGGAACTTATTGTTCGCTGGTTCCAATTTGGGCTGTTTTCTCCGATCATGCGGCTTCACGGTGTACGAAAAAGAGTGGAAGGCCAGCCAGAACCGAATCCGGGGATTATCGAGAGAAGCGGCGGACCTAATGAAATATGGTGTTTTGGTGAAGAAAATTATAACATCATCAAATCCCTGGTAGAGCTGCGGGAGAGACTGCGCCCTTATATTCTAAAGTATATGGAGATTGCCAGTCAGACAGGAGCACCCTTGATGCGTCCTATGTTTTTTGATTATTATGACGATGCCCACTGCTATACCTTAGAGGAGCAGTATATGTTTGGCGGGGATATTTTGTTTGCCCCGGTCATGCGGAAGGGACAGAGAAAATGTAAGGTATATCTGCCAGAAGGGAAGTGGATCAGTGTGATTGACAAAAAGGAGTATGAGGGGAGGCAGACGATAGAAGTACAAGTGGAACTGGACCAGTTTGCTGCCTTCGTAAAGCAGGGAAGCAGTATCATTGATGTTTTTTAATTGTATCGGGCTAAGTAAATGTTCCAAAGAGCCGCGGTGACTGACAGCGGCTCTTTGTGATTGATAAGGAAGTTTTGTGAGATACCGGTTATCCGGCTTTTACCTGCCGTCCCTCATGATTGATGGTATATCCATCTTTCATAATGAGTTCCGAGATTGGTACAAAGGAAAAGCCCTTTTCTTTCAGCGTCTTAATCATGGTATCCAGTGCCTCCGCTGTGTGCTTGGCGCCGTTGTGGCAGAGAATGATGGTGCCGTTGCCCAGATGTTTGTGTTCCGTTACTTTTTTGATAATGGTGTTTGCGTCATAGTCTTTCCAATCCAGGGAATCCACATCCCACTGGATGGGATAATATCCAATTTCCCGGCAGACATTGATCAGGTTGTCATTATAATCTCCGTAGGGCGGACGGAACAGACACATGTCTTTGCCTGTCAGCTGTTTTACTTTTTCATGAGGCTTCATGATTTCATCCTTACATTGTTCGGCGGAGAGCTGGGACATCTGCTTGTGGTTTTCGCTGTGGTTTCCGAGATCATGCCCCCCGGCGGCGATGGCTTTAACATCATCGGGATATTTTTCGATCCATCCTCCTGTCATGAAAAATGTGGCGCGGACATCGTTTTGTTTTAAGATCTCCAAGAGTTTAGGAGTGTCCTCGTTGCCCCATGCAGCATCGAATGAAATAGATATTTTTGCCTCTTCTCCTTTGTCGACACAATAGATAGGAAGCTCTTTCTGGCTTGTATTAACATGAGAGCTGATGGTGGCGGCGGTTTGTGGGTAAAAATAAATGCTTGTTACAAGAAGAAGGAGTGAGGTGAGTACGATCGCTCCTACCTTTGTAAAAATGATGAGATTCTCTTTTTCTTTTTCAATATCATTCATAGAATTATTCCCGGCGGATTTTTTATCATTTTATTTTTAAATTGCTTTTTTTATGCCCAGAAGGGTGAAAAACAGATGAAATTGTAAAAATTTCCATTTGACAAAAGAAACTGTTTTTGTTATTGTATAATCACAGTACAAAAAGGATACTTTGGGCTTGTACTGGTTTCGACAGGCCGGCTGAAGATGGAGAAGCTATCCGTGGGCTGTGACCACGTTAAAACGCAGAAAAAATTAAACGCTGACGATAATAGATTAGCATACGCAGCCTAAGTGCTGCTGTCTGACCTGGAGCACCTACACTCTGGGAGTCAGGCATCAATGATGTAGGAAACGACGTATATCAAGCTTTGCGTATACGGGCGTATCATGAAGCTACTAAAGCCTGAAGGATGTTCGTTTCCGTCAGGCGGAGGGAATGTAAAAGAATGAACTATGATAGTAGAAGTACATGGGATTCGGTTTGGACGCGGGTTCGATTCCCGCCAGGTCCATATGACCGCATTAAGATGAGCCCTGCATATGATATAATTTTATACAGGAATATGTTTTGTGTGGTGTATCGAAAAAAGGACAGCGTAAGTTGTCCTTTTTTGTGTTACAGAAAAGTTGTCCTAAATGAAAAAGATCTTTTTGAGGCCCGGGCATAAAAGTAAATTATACAGACTGTCTCCACTATCAAAAACTCTTCGCGCTTTGAAGTTGCGCAATTCAAAAAAAATGCACATATAGGTTGGTTGTGGTTTGTCGAGGAAAATACTATACTGATAATGCGGCGCGGCGCAAGAAAATGAAAGGAGAATATTTTATGAGTTTCGGAAAAAATTTGCAGTTTTTAAGACATTTGAAAGGGAATATGACGCAGGAGGATTTGGCTGAAAAAATGAATATCAGCCGTCAAACCGTATCAAAATGGGAGCTGGATACAGCGCAGCCCGAAATGGACAAGGCTATAGAGCTTTGCAGACTTTTCAACTGTTCGCTGGACAACTTGTTCCGCGATGATATGGTCGCTTGTGGCGAAGTGTATACAAATTTGCGTGTCGAAACCGTCCCCGCTTTCCGCTATATAAAACATGCCGTTATAAGCTCTACCCTGGAAGGGGACGCTATCGACAGAGTATTTTCCATTGCCCGCAGCTGTGGCGTGGATAACCCTCGTGTCATTGGCTGGGATTTTCCCAATGTGTCACAGGAGCAGATAAATGTTTTCAATATGCATGGATACGAAGCGGCATGGATACTGCCCGAAGGGGTCGTCCCTCCTGACATTGAAATACACGAGCAGGCAGACCACAGGTATGCGGCGATACACATTGAAAAGCCTTTTGAATCCCCTTTTGTGACCATTCCCAACGCCTATAAAACGCTTATGGAGTATATGCGCGTGAACGGTCTGGAACACACGGAAAAGGACGTTATTCCCTGCTTTGAAACCGATGGGGATAGTATGGATATTTATATTGCTTGTAAGTAGCGCATTTTGTTGTGCCCTGATAGTGTGTGAGTGTTAAGAAGTGTAAGCGTAATGCAAGGAGATATTGACGATGCTGAAAATAGAGTTGATGATTTAGAATGTAGAATAGAAGACATGAAAGAAGATACGGAAGATGATTGAGGTCTTGATCCATTTGCCGGGATCCTCTGCCCTGCGTGCTTTCTTTGATTGCAAGTATGGCAGTAACATTTTTCGTTATCGACTGGCTGAACAAGGGGGCGGTCGGTAAATACCGATTTCCAAACCCTAAACATTAAAAAAGGAACATCTGCGGTAAATCAGTGCTTTCAATGCAGCACAGACATACCAGCGGATGTTCCTTTTTCTGCGTCATGCTTATTTTAGGGTACACAAAATAAACGGCACTAGAAATTTTTGCAGAACCGGAATCAGCGTATTGTAATCCGTCCCATCTTTTTCCCCCATTTCTGGCGTTCAATGAATCCTTCATATTCTTCATCTCCTTCTAATCCATCGGTATCGTACCAGGGGTTATAAAGGTCCCGGTAGGAGAGCCACCGGGTGCCGGCGGCTTTTTTGAAGGAGTTTTTATCCACAGTAAATTTTTGCTCTTTTACTGCCGTATCAGAACCATATGTATTCTGCACCTTTGCCCGTGTCAGATATGTTTTTCCCAGTGGGTGGATTCCCTTTGGACAGGATACTTCTACCTGAAAGGTCATAAAGGAAAAGGGAGAGATCCATTTGCCGGGATCCTCTGCCTTGATATGATATATATTACCTTCATGGGAGACGATTTCTGCGCCGGTTATATTCTCGATGTTGTCCTCGCATTCGAGATAGATTTCCCAGTCAGCGACGGATTGTCCAAAGTCATATTCTTCTTCTGAATCTATGAAACCAAAAGGAACAACGTTTGTAAGTTCTGCAGTGGCAGTATAGTGGTCTTTCTTCTTTTCATCAAAGACAAATAAGACATCCATGCCGAAAACAGTATCCGCAACGAGATATTCATCCATTTTTCCAAAGCTGCCGCCGAATTTATCTTCTAAAGCGTACCAGGTATCATCCTTATCGGCCTCGTATTGTTCGTATAGTGTAACTGTCCCCACCATTGGTTTCTTTGTATGACAGATTCCAGTGAAAGGAATTTCCTTTGTTTCGCCTGCGTTCAAATCCAGGTTTTTGGTTGTGGAACACATTCTCTGACGCCACGATTCGCTGCTGTCATCATCAAATGAACCATATGACAGACTTGAATAGCCCTCTTCACTGCCATTGAGAGAGGTTATTTTGAAGTTTGTATCCATTTCCAGCTCCCAACCGGGTATTTTCTCGCCGGAGAGGTTTGTGAGACGGATCTTTCCGATTAGATTGTCGCCGTTTTTTTCTAGATCCACCAGCTGGCAGTCGAAATTTTTGTCATCAAGAGAATATAGCTGCTTTGAAAAAAAGCAGAATCTCGGTTCGTTGATTTTGCCGTGGTAAGCAACCGTTATTTCAAAACTGAGTTTATATTCGTCCCACCATTTTTCATCCACTCCATCATCGGGAGAGTGTTTGGGAATATTGCCGCGGATGATATAATGTGTTCCCTCGTGGGAGAGGATGGTGGCGCCGGAAATTTCCTTGATCTCATCCGCTAGATCCAGATAAAGCTCCCAGTGGAATTCGGGGATTTGATAGATATCGTCCAGGTTCACACGGATGCTGACTTCGGCACGGTATTCCTGGGACGTGCTTTCTTTGATGGTAAATACAGCATTGTATTTATCTTCATCTTCTTCATAATCATAAGGGGTTTTGACTATCATCTTCGTGGGGATGACATTTTCCGTTACGGACTGGCCGGAAACAGCGGCGGCCGAGACAGCACTTCCGGATGCGGCATTGTTATGATCTTTTGTGAGGCTGCCTCCACAGGCGGTCAAGAATATGCATGCGGTCAAAAGCAGGGCGGTAAAAGGTTGTAATTTTTTCATTAGAATCATCCTCCTCATGTAAAATTGGTGAAATCCGGGTTCCTTTCTTTATTACTCCAGCATCCGCCCCATTTTTTCTCCCCACTCCTGGCGTTCAAAAAATCCGTCACATTCTTCGTCATAGTCCAATCCATCGGGATCGAACCAGGGGGAATATAATTCGCTGTAGGAGAGCCACCGGGTGCCGGCAGCTTTTTTCAATAAGGTCTCATTTACGGTAAATTCTTTTTCCTCTACTGTTGTATCTGAATCATATGTATCCTTTATCTTTGCCCGTTTCAGATATGTTTTTCCCAGTGGGTGGATCCCCTCCGGGCAGGATACCTTCACCTGAAAGGTGGTAAAGGAAAAGGGAGAGATCCATTTATCCGGATCCTTTGCCCGGATATGATATACATTTCCTTCATGGGAGATGATTTCGGCGCCGGTTATGCTCTCGATGCTGTCCTCGCATTCCAGATAGATCTCCCAGTCGGCGATGGCATCTCCTTCGCTAAATTCTTCATCATTATCATCTTCTGATTCCTCAGAAGGTATGTAACCACAGGGAACGACATTGGTAAGTTCTGCGGTGGCTGTATAGCTGTCCTTTTCTTTCTTATCAAAGACAAAGAAGACGTCCACGCCAAAAACAGTATCTGCAAGGAGATATGGATCCATTTTCCCATAACTTCCGCCGTATTCATCTTCTAACGCGTACCAGGTCTCATCCTCATTTGCTTCGCATTGTTTGTATAGTTTAATTTCTTTCAGCGCAGGTTTTTTTCCGTGGCAGATTCCAGTGAAAGCAATTTCCTTTGTTTCGCCCGCTTCCAGATCCAGATTCCCCGTTGTGGAACAAATCAGCTGCCTCCATGCTTTCTTGTGATCATCGTCCATGCAGTATTGCATTTCACTATATGTAGAGCTGTCTTCCAAGGCGGTTATCTCAAAGTTGGTGTCCAGGCTGAGTTCCCATCCGGGTATTTTCTCACCGGAACGGTTTACGAGACGGATTTTTCCGGTCATGGTCTCACCATTTGTTTGTGGATCCACCAGCTGACAGTCGTATTTTTTGCCGGACAGAGGAGATAGTTCCTTTGAGAAAAAGCATAATTTCGGTTTATTTATTCTGCCTTGATAAGCCACTGTTATCTCAAAACTGGCTTTGAATTCGACCCATTCTTCATCCAGTCCGTCATCGGGAGAATGTTGTGGGATTTCGCCGCGGATGATATAACGCGTCCCCTCGTGGGAGAGGATGGTGGCACCGGATATTTCCTTGATCTCATCTGCCAGATCCAGATAAAGCTCCCAGTGGAACTGAGGGATTTCGCCGGTATCTTCTGCCTCTGCGCGGACGCTGACTTCAGCACGGTATTCCTGGGATGTGCTTTCTTTGACCGTAAATACGGCAGCATTTTGCCCCCCATAATCGTAGGGGGTTTTTGCTGTCATTTTCGTGGGGACAACAGATTCCGATATTGACTGGCCGGACACGGCGCTCCCCGAGACAGCGCCTTCGGATGCTGTGTTGTTATGATCTTTCGTGAGATTGCCACCACAGGCGGTCAGGAACATGCATGCGGTCAAAAACAGGGCGGTGAAGGGTTTTAATGGTTTCATTGGTTTCAGCCTCCTTACATCATATCATCCATCGTATTTATAGTTTCTCCAGCTCTGCCATGAGGACGTCCCTGGAAGTGATCGTCACAGCCTGGATGCCCAGTTTTCTGGCAGCCTCTGTGTTGGCAGGGCGGTCATCAAAAAAGATGCACTCAGAGGGAGTCAGCCCATAGGTTTCCAGCAGATGTAGATAAATGTCAGGGGAGGGTTTGGTCTTATGGATCTGCCAGGACACGACCATCCCGTCAATGTCATTCATAAAATCGGCGTCAGCTGTATGTTTGTGGAACAGGTCTTCGGAATAATTTGACAGCAGATAGATGTGGTAGCCCTTTTCTTTCAGCTGGTGAACCTTTTTCCACACATCTTTTCTCGGTACGTGCATGTATTCTCCGTGGTTCAGAAACCAGGAGATTTCCTCTTTGTATTGTGGATATTTTTGTTCATAGTCATGGATGATATCTGTCCGGGATCGGATTCCGAGATCCAGTTCTTCCCAAAGCGGATCGGCAAACATCGTTTCTCCGATGACAGATGCTTCGGACTCGGATAATCCATAGTCTGTCAGCATTTCCAGCCACCGATATTCCAGAAGAACTTCCCCGACATCAAAAATAATTGTTTGAATCATTTTTCTTTGTCCCCTCTATTGTTTTTTTGATATTATTATTCTACCATACTATTTTAGAAAATCAGAAGTCTTTTCTTTTTTTTTTCACATTTTTGTGCTACAATCGGTATGAAATGATAATCAGGAGTCTCCGGACTCATTAAAATGGAGGAAACGATGAACAAAGGAAATAGTAAAAAAATAATCATAATTTGTATTGTTTGTGCTCTTCTGGGAGGAGTGCTGATTGGTGGTGTAGGTGTGATGATCTACAACGACCTGACACGTTCTGAGTCAAAGAAAAATGAGCAGACAGCGGATTCGTCCCAGGACACCGACGGCAGCACAGAGGCAGACCAGCTCAAAGATGGAGAAGTATATGATTTTGAAAAGGCTGGGTTTATGAAACTGGGAGAGTATAAGGGGCTGGAAGCAGAAGTGCAGCCGGAACAGGATGATATCTATTCTGGGATGCTTGCGGCAGCAGAAGAGGTGAAGTTAAAGGATGATGACGGAATTGTCAAAGACGGAGAACTGGTAAATATTGACTTCACTGCCAGCCTAAATGGAAAAGATCTGGAAGAAGCAGCCGGTGAAGATACTTATGTAAGAATTGGCAAGGGGGAATATATTGATGATTTTGAAAAAGGAATCATAGGTATAAAAAAGGGAAAAAAGAAGACCGTTGACTGTACCTTCCCGGCAGACTATGACGACAAGGAACTGGCGGGCAAGACCGTTCAGTTTACGATCAAGGTAAATGACAGATTCAGTGATAAGACTGCCCAGGAGCTCTCCCAGGGAAAATACAAGACCATTGACGATTACTATGAGTATGAAAAACAATTGCAGTTGAAGGACAATCAGGACAACAAGGGGGATCTGGTATGGGATTCCTTAAAGGAAGAGACGGAGATCAAATCTGTTTCGGAGACTATGCTGTCCAGAACGACAGAGGATGTTACAAATATGTATAAAAATTTCGCCGAGTTGTCAGGGACGACTGTAGAAGAGCTTTTGGAGAGCTTTGGTATGGGAGAGGACGGGATCAGTGAGATTGCCCGGGATACGGTGGCGGATCAAATGATAGCGAAGACGATCGCGGTCAGAGAGGGGATCACGCTGGACGATACCTATTATATGCAGACACTGCGTGAGCTGCTTGGTTATGAAGAGGGCGATGATGAAAAAACTCTTGAGGAGCTGGAGAAGGAATACAAGGAAAATCAGGGCAGCCGTCCTAAGGATGATGTGTTAGTTGAGCGTGTCAGGGAGTATGTGGGAGAGCAGTCCAAAGAAATGTAATCCTGACTGGGAGCAGACAGGGCGGATTTTCGGGAGTTAATCCGGCCGAGGTGAGCAGATGAGGAGATAGTGTGAAAAATAATGCTGATGCGATTATTTTTCACACGGCTATTTGTGAGAAGAACCTTTGGTTCTTTGGAGCGCTCACAAATAAGCCTTGATGGCAGATGAGAAATCGCCTGCGCGAATTTCTCATCGCCCCGTCGCATACGCTCCGGAATGGAGATAAGATGTCTGAAAAATATGTTGTGGAGCACTATAGCTTTGAAGATAAGGCGGTCTATGAGCGGGCACAGAAGGAAGCCAGGCTGATCGGGACGATGCGCAAAAAATATAAGCTGTCTAACGGAAAGATTGCCTTGAAGGTGTATCAAAAGGCATTGGAAGAGGAAGTGTTTATGACTGCAGTGGGGCATTCCTTTTTGAGAGAGCTGCGTATCATCGCAATAAAAACAAAGGCAGCAGCAGAGGAACTTCCGGAGATTCCCATTCGGACCGGGGATGGTGGAGGAAAAAACCATTCCGGTGAAGGTACAGCGTCAGCCGGTTACTCTCCCGGGAGGATTCGGGAACTTTCCAGATTTGAGCGTTTATATGAGGGGCAGAGACTGTTAAACAGAAAGTTAAAATTTGTGGTGGCAGCTCTGGTGGTGCTGGTAATCGCTTTTATCGTGATCGATTTTAAAAGTGAGTATTCAGTATTTACGTATTTTACAGATTATAAGGCGAAGATGGAAGAAGAACTGATCCATAAATATGAGGGATGGGAGAAAGAGCTGAAGGCAAGAGAGGATGCGCTGGAGCAGAGTCCATAGACAATAAGGAAAGGAGACAGGCATTATGCTGGGGCAGAAAATACTCATTGTGGACGATGAGAAGAGAATGCGGAAACTGGTAAAGGATTTTCTTGTAAGGGAAGACTTTACGGTACTTGAGGCCGGGGATGGGGAGGAGGCAGTGGATCTTTTTCTGGAAGAAAAGGATATCGCGCTGGTCATCCTGGATGTAATGATGCCGAAGATGGATGGATGGCAGGTTTGTCGGGAGATTCGTCAGTATTCCAGAGTGCCGATTATTATGCTTACGGCGAGAGGCTCTGAAAATGATGAGCTCCGGGGATTTGAGCTGGGAGTGGATGAGTATATTTCCAAACCCTTCAGCCCGAAGATCCTGGTGGCGAGAGTGCTGGCGATCCTGCGGCGGGCCAATGCGTCTGCAGAGGATGTGATTGAGTATGGCGGGATTTCCCTGAACCGTTCTGCTCATGAGGTCATTATAGACGGCGAAAAGGTGGACCTCAGTTTTAAGGAGTTTGAGCTGCTGGCGTACTTTATGGAAAATAAGGATATCGCCCTCTCACGGGAGAGGATACTAAACCATGTATGGGATTACGATTATTTTGGAGACGCCAGAACCATTGATACCCATGTTAAGAAGCTCCGGAGCAAGATGGGAGACAAATGCGGTAAATATATTAAGACGATCTGGGGAATGGGATACAAATTTGAGATATAATAGGCAAATACATTAATTCAATCGGGGAATGGGATCCCCAGCTGACAGGCAGGAGAGGAGATGATCTCTTTATGAAACAGTCTCTTCGGACCAGATTGGTATTCATATCCGCTGGCATGCTTATCTTGAGCATCGTGATTTGCTGGATCATGAATCTGTTTCTGCTTCCGGGTTATTATGAGAGTTCCAAAATAAAACAGATGAATAATGTATATTCCCAGGTAGAAGAGCTCTTTGAAGAAAAGGACTGGAGCAGCAGTACTTCGGAGCAGCAGGTGGAGATGTATGATGCAGTGGATAAGATCAGCGCGAATATCGGCGTCAGCCTGTATATCATGGAGATCAAGGTAAGTGTTGACAGTGGGATGATCAGTGAAGTTTCTTACCTGTATCCAAGTATGAGCGGAAGGATGCAGGAACTGAATCGGAGCCAGCTGAGTAAATATGTGCTCTTTAAGCAGCTGGGGGACGTTTTTGACGAAAATTATCAGCTTTTGAAAAAAACAGGCCAATATGAGCTTTTTAAAGTATATGATGAGCGGATGGATTCTAATTATATCGAGCTGGTAGGCGGCATCGAGGGGGATTACTGGATCTATGTCCGCTCTAACTATCAAAGCATACGGGAAAGTGCGGCGATTTCCAACGAATTTCTTGCCTATGCCGGTGCCGCAGTGGTCATCCTCTGCATATTGATCATGATCTTTGTGAGCAACCGTTATACAAAACCAGTGCTTGCTTTGGCAAAGCTTGCGCAGAAGATGGAAGAACTGAACTTCAATGTACGATATGAGGAAGACCGGAAAGACGAGATTGGAGTACTGGGGCACAGCATGAATTCTCTGTCGGATAAACTGCAGGAGACCATATCTGAGTTAAAGACAGCTAATAATGAGCTTCAGCTGGATCTTCAACGGCGTTCAGAACAGGAGGAGATGCGCAGAGAATTTCTGGCAAATGTATCCCATGAGTTAAAGACGCCCATTGCCCTGATTCAAGGGTATGCGGAGGGGCTGCAGGAAAATGTAAATGATGATCCGGAGAGCCGTGATTTCTATTGTGAGGTGATCGTGGACGAAGCGGATAAGATGAATAAGATGGTGAAAAAACTCCTGAGCCTGAACCAGCTGGAATTTGGAAACGGGCAGGTGCATCTGGAGCATTTTGATGTACAGGAGATCATCAAGTCGGTCATTGCATCTTCGGATATCCTTTTCAAACAAAAAGATATCACGCTGTCTTTTCAAGAGGGAGAGCCGACTTATGTGTGGGCGGATGAATACATGACGGAAGAGGTCATTATGAACTATGTGAGCAATGCGGTAAATCATATCGACGGTGAGCGGATCATAGAGATTAAGATGTCCGAGGCAGATGGAAAAGTTAGGATCAGCGTATTCAATACAGGAGAGAAGATCCCAGAGAAGGAACTGGATAAGATCTGGGGCAAATTTTACAAAGTAGACAAAGCGAGAACCCGTGAATATGGCGGAAATGGCATCGGCCTTTCCATCGTAAAAGCGATTATGGAAGCCCATAATCAGGAGTATGGGGTGAGAAATTATGACAATGGGGTAGAATTTTGGTTTGAATTGGATGAAAAGGCGGAAAATTGATTGAAGTTTTTCTTCAAATGTGATAAGATATAGATACTAATATTGAAGACAAAGAATTCACAGGAGGGGAAGATGTTCAACAGAAAATGTATTCTTTCAGTTTGCCTTTGTCTGGTTATGCTTATGCTGGCGGGATGTGTTCAGGCGAGGGAACTGACAGAAGAAAAGCAGGATATCATTGCGGAGTATTCGGCAGGAATTGTACTGCAGCATGCAGACAACTATAAAAAGAGGTTGGAAAAACAGGAGAATCCAGCAGCGTCTGAATCCTCCCAGCCGCCACAGGCGACAGCAGCACCGGAGAATACCCCGGAGCCGGCCCAGGCAGCAGGTACCGAAGAAGAGCCGGCATTGACTCAGGTTTCCCTAAATGATCTGTATCAGGTTTCAGGGATGAATGCTGAATATGTGTCGTATAAGTCCTGCAGTAAATATACGAACCAGATTGCAGCCCATAAAGGGGAATGGCTTTATATCGTCAATTTCCGAGTAAGTAATACTACGAAAAAGCCACTGAAGGTGGATTTGTCAGAGCGTGGGATTAAGTATTTGCTCAATGTGGATGGCAGCGAATATCAGGCACATCCTTCATTTTTAGAAAATGGAGGCATGAACTTTTTGAAAACGGCGATTTCGCCTGGCGCCTCGGAAAAAGCGGTGGTCGTCTTTCGTGTTCCGGAGAAAGCAAAAAATCCAGGTTCTGCGACAGTTACCGTCCGGGATGAAGGAAAATGTGAGACAGAGATTCGTTTGAAATAGTGGTATTGTAAAAAAGGAAGGACGACATGGATTTTAAAGAAGAATATAAAGAAAGAAAAAGAAGTTTGTTTTTTGGATTGCCGCTGTCATTTACTACATATACATTGACGGAAAAAAAGATCAATATAAAAAAGGGGTTATTGAAAACGGTAGAAGACGATACCCTTATGTATAAAATTCAGGATGTGACATTGGTCAGAGGACTTTTTGAGCGGATATTCGGGCTGGGGACGGTGATCTGTTATTCCAGCGATGTGACAGATTCCAAGCTGATGCTTACCCATATCCGCAATTCCTCCGAGGTGAAGGAATTTATTCTCCAGACAGCAGAGATGGAGAGACGCAAGGTACGTACGGTACATACGATGGGTCTGGATGCTTCCGAATATTCAGATTATCTAGAAACAGAGGATCTGCAGTGATCTTGTGGCTTTTTGTCAGGAGACAGCAGTCTGGCAGGCGGTTACAGATTTTCTATTTATAAAAGGAGGAGATTATTTTGGCTGAGGAAACATTAAATGATACGGGGATATTGTTAGAGAGTGGTACAAATGAATTAGAACTTTTAGAGTTTGTTGTGGGGAATCAGCATTATGGAATAAATGTAGCGAAGATCCGCGAGCTGTGTCCTTACCAGCCGCCAACTCCTGTGCCAAATGCCCATGAATATATTGAGGGGATATTCATGCCGCGCGATATGCTTATGACAGTGGTGGATCTGTCAAGGGCTCTGGGATTGCCTGCGACAGGGGATATGTCAGGAGATATGTACATAATTACAAATTTCAACCGTCTCCACACCGCATTCCATGTTCAGAAGGTTTTGGGTATTCACCGGGTTTCCTGGGAAGACATTGCCAAACCAGATTCCACGATCGCTGCCTCCGGAAAAGGTGTGGCGACTGGAATCGCAAAAGTGGCAGGAAAGATTATTATTGTTCTTGATTTTGAGAAGATTGTAGCAGAGATCAATCCGGAGACGGGGCTTAAATTGTCAGAGATCGAAGGAATGGGAGAGCG
>JAAGKN010000076.1_pt1 | contig 59453 bp, 47 predicted proteins | sample 6206371 | NCBI WGS metagenome assembly JAAGKN01 (sample SAMN11533720, study PRJNA540317) | gut metagenome | isolation source: fecal pellets from male and female animal of same cohort | host: Peromyscus leucopus | place: USA:CA | collected 2017 | reverse complement strand
TTGAAAACAAATACAACCGACCGGTTGTCGACGATTCTCTCGACATTTCCATTGTGGAGGGTCGCCATCCGGTGATTGAAAAAGAACTCCCCCCGGGAGAGCCATATATCACAAACACTGTGAATCTATCGAACACCGGCACACAGGTGATGATGATTACCGGACCGAATATGTCGGGTAAATCCGCCCTCCTGCGTCAGACGGCCCTAAATGTACTATTAGCACAGATAGGAAGTTTCGTTGCTGCCGAAAGTGCTCATATAGGAGTGGTGGATAAGATATTCACCCGAGTAGGCGCGAGCGACAACATCTCGCTCGGCGAGTCCACATTCATGGTGGAGATGAACGAGGCCGCATCAATCCTCAACAATATGAGCGAGCGCTCGTTGATTCTTTTCGACGAACTCGGCCGAGGCACCTCCACCTACGACGGCATCTCCATAGCATGGGCCATCGTGGAACATATCCATGAATATGGCGGCATGCACCCCAAAACCCTCTTTGCCACCCACTATCACGAACTCAACGAGATGGAGAAAAGCTTCCATAGGGTGGTCAACTTCAATGTATCGGTTAAGGAAATAGAAGGAAAAGTTGTGTTCCTTCGCAAACTCGCACGCGGAGGAAGCGAACATAGCTTCGGTATACATGTAGCGAAACTGGCCGGCATGCCACAGTCAATCGTAAGGAGAGCGGATGAAGTACTTAAACATCTTGAGACATCCAACCGCGAGACTGACTTGGAGGTGGTGAAGAATCTCGCTTCCGTAGGTGAACAGAGCGAAGGGATGCAAATGTCATTCTTCCAACTCGATGACCCCGTGTTGGCACAGCTGCGCGACCAGATATTGGGTCTCGATATAAACAATCTTACTCCTATGGATGCCCTAAACAAACTTCATGACATCCAGACAATACTCACTGGGAAATAAATCAACCGAAAAAATAGCCAGGTAAGAAATAATCCATTTCCACGCCTGCAAAATCAAACTCCCTGAATTGGCGACAATGCCATTTCAGGGAGTTTCGTTCATATCTACATCTGTCTTATTTTAAATTTAACGGGGTCCTCTACCTCCGCCAGGTCCACCAGGTCCGCCGGGACCTCCCCAGCCGCCACGTGAGCCTCCAGGTTCCTTACCTTTACCGAAGGTGTTGAAACGATAAGCGATGGTAACCAACCCATAACGACCGAGGGTGTTTGACCATGTATCCTGAATGTACTGACCGTTGGCAGTATGTGAGATGCTTTTGCGCTGATTCAGGATATCATACATCTTGAAGGACAAAGTGAGCGCTTTGCTGCGCAGGAACTGCTGAGATATCGAAGCATTCCACATGGTGGTACGAGTGTTGTAACCGTCCGAGTAACCCTCTGTAGCTGAGTAATTGACATCAGTCTGAAGGGTAAGTCCCCATGATGTATAATAAGTAATGTCGGCACGACCTCCGTAACGCTGGATAGTATTATTGGGTGTCTGAGTGCTCTTGACGGTATAATGGGTTGCCTCAATAGAATACTGAGGACGAAGCTCAAACTCAAAATTATCAGGAAGGAATGAAATTCCCGGGCTCTCGAATACACTTACCGACATTGCAGCATTGCGTTTCTCGTTGGTGAAACCTACAGAACGCTGACCGTTGATAAATATATGGTTCGATATTCTCCATTTCTTATTTCTGAGTGGCATTGAGAACATATTCATAACTCTACCGTTCCACACACCGTTGGTGTTTACATATGTCGTTGTGCGGGCATTAGTAGCGGGGTCAAGTGTGGTCTTGGAAATAATAGAGTTCTGAGTCAGAGAGAAGTTACCCATGAACATGAGCGAGCGCTGACTTTCCATATTGAAATCCTGGAAACGCACCATCATATTGTGAGTGAACGAGGGGTCAAGGTCGGGATTACCGATAACGACATTCATTGGGTTAGACACATCGGCAACCGGTTGCAACTGGCTCAATGAGGGCTGTGATGAGCGACCTCGGTAATGGACCATCAATGAGGTCTGCTTGCTGAAACGATAGCGTAAACGCATATATGGAGCATAGTTCCACACCCAACGGGTATCAATGTTACGGTCGGAATTTATCAAGTCTGTTGACTTCGACATCTGAGGCACAAGAGCTAAACCGACCTCCATATTATACTTCTGCGATGTCTTCTTGAAACCGGCGCTGATATTCTGATTGAAATAATTGTTGCGGAAACGGTTAGAGTACACCGGGTCGGGGTCGATTCCAACAGGAGGCAATATACCGAGGTCGTAATCCTCCGGAACATTATAGACCAGCTTGTCAGCATTGTTCCAACGGTAGTTCATACGATAAGAAAATACGAGCGAATTACCGTTAGCAACATTGCCAAGAGGTTCAGTCCATGTAACCTGTGTCATTATCTGATTTGACCATGTATGATTGTTTGCATATTGGTCAAGAATCAATGTTGAGTCAAGTGTGGTATAGATATTGTGGGAGTTTGAGGTCTCTTTCTCACGCACATTTGAGAGACTGTACTGCATGCTCACCGAGAATGAACGTCCGCGGCGCTGCTTGAAGCGATGTGAATAAATCAAACGACCACCGAGTTCAAAAGAGTTACCTTTGCTCAACGAATTATTTTCGCTGCGGCTTATTTCGGTCATAGTGGGGTCATAGTTATGGGTGTTATCCCAGCTATATGACTTGTTGTGGTTCAATGAGAAGTTCGGACGGAACTCAAGGGTATTGAATGAGTCAGGATTCCAGAGCACACGGAAATCGCCTCGGAGATTATTACTTCTGTCACGGGCATATTTCTCTGTATTCTCATAGTTGGAAGTTTCATTCCATTGACGGCTCGAACGGCTTTCGGACACACGGTCGGTATTAGAGAACAATATATCGCCACCAACTCGGAACACCTCATCCTTTCCGACATTGAAATTGACACCGACAGAGCGCGATGTGGTTATACCATTATTACCACCGAAACGACGGAATCTGTTACCGTTGCTGTCAGTAAAGCCGAGCTGATTAGTATTGTTGAAGTTTCCAAGCACTGTAAACTGGTTACCGTTCCAGAATCGGTTGACATTAAACGAGGCTGCATAACGGTCGTCCGTACCATAACCTCCTTCAGCTGTACCAAACCAACCTTGGTTCATACCTTTCTTCACTGTAAGGTTAATTACGGTCTCATCCTCTCCGTCATCCACACCAGTCAGACGCGCCATATCACTCTTGCGGTCCACAACCTGGAGTTTTTCAATCATATTCACCGGAAGGTTCTTTGATGCCACCTGAGGGTCATCGCTAAAGAATTCCTTACCGTCAATAAGAATTTTTTTAATCTCTTTACCGTTGGCGGTAATTTTGCCATCGCTATCGACCTCAACACCCGGGAGGCGTTTCAGAAGGTCCTCGACCACCGCGTTAGGCTGGGTATGATATGAGTCGGCGTTATACTCAACTGTATCCTCCATAACCTTAATGGGGGTCTTGGTCGCAACCACGCTTACCTCTCCAAGCAATTCAGAGGATTCGCGGAGCTCAACCACTCCTACGCGAACATTTGATGATGCTACAGTGACCGGCTTTTCGGCATCAGCATAACCAACATAGCTGAACTGTAGTATGTATTTCCCGGCTTTCACATTAGAGATAGTGAATTTACCATCGAGATTGGTTGTGACACCTGTAACAAAAGCAGTGTCACGTGCACTGACGAGTTTTACCGCCGCTTCCATCAGCGGTTCTTTAGATTCCTGGTCCTTGACCACACCTGTGATATTGAAGGCATGGAGCGAGAATGACAGGGTCAAAAGTAATAGTGGAGATAAAAACTTGTAATGAGCGAAACGTGTCATAAATATTAAAAAAACTTTCTTATACTATTTTGTAGTATTTGACACCAAAATTACTAAAAGTTTAAGGCTTAAATCGCCAAAATCTACAATTGAAGCCTTTCAGTAGACATTCAGGGGATTAACCTTTAAATCGAACAAAGACGTTAAATTCCGTTAACAATTATAATCAAGAGCAACCGGTGGAGCATAAAATCCTACCGATTCATACGGACACAAAAAAAGTTGAGAGCGTAGCCAGATGGATGGGTGGGGATGGCTACGCTCTCAGGGGAAATTGGAGGGTTGGGATATCTTATCTAAATATTATTCAGATACAACTTCGAAAGGTATCTCAACGTTAACGTCACGATGGAGACGGATATTGGCAACATATTCACCAACTTCCTTCACAGGTTCGATAACGATGAGCTTGCGGTCGATGTTGTGACCGAGCTTCTCGAGAGCCTCAGCAATCTGGATGCTGTTGACAGAACCGAAGATAGTGCCGGTTGAAGAAGTCTTGGCACCGATTGTGAGCTTAACGCCCTCGAGAGCGGCAGCAGCTGCCTCAGCCTCAGCCTTGATGCGGGCGAGCTTGTGGGCGCGCTGACGCTGGTTTTCGGCAAGAACTTTAAGAGCTGATTCAGTTGCAATCACAGCTTTGCCGGTGGGGATAAGGTAGTTGCGGCCATATCCGCTCTTTACTTCGACTACATCGTCCTTGTAGCCAAGGCTGGCGATGTCTTCTTTGAGAATGATCTTCATAATTCCTGATAGCTTTTAAAGTTATTTCATCAAGTCGGTAACGTAGGGGAGGAGAGCGAGGTGACGAGCACGCTTAACGGCCTGAGCCACACGACGCTGGAACTTGAGCGAAGTTCCGGTGATGCGGCGGGGAAGGATCTTGCCCTGCTCGTTGAGGAACTTCTTGAGGAATTCGGGATCCTTGTAGTCGATATACTTGATACCGCTTCTCTTGAAACGGCAATATTTTTTCTTCTTCACGTCTACCGACAGGGGAGTGAGGTAGCGGATTTCAGATGCTTGTGCCATGATTTAGTTCTCCTTTGCTTCTTCAGTGACAGTGTTGTTACTTTAGCGCACGGTTGCTACGACGCTTTGCAGCATATTCTGCAGCATACTTGTCGAGACGGAACACGAGGAAACGGAGCACGCGCTCGTCGCGACGGAAAGCGGTCTCGAGCTTCTTAACGATAGTGGGATCGCCGTCAAACTCTACGAGGGAGTAGAAGCCGGTCGACTTTCTTCTGGATGGGATAAGCAAGCTTGCGAAGGCCCCAGATCTCTTCGTTCACGATAGTGGCGCCGTTGTCGGTGAGCACCTTCTCGAACTTTTCTACCGCTTCCTTCATCTGCTGGTCAGACAAAACGGGAGTTAAAATGAAAACGGTTTCGTAATGCATTTGTTAAAAAAATTAATTTGATTGGTATTTAGAAAAGATGCCTAATTTCTCAGGCGTTCTCTTAGACGGGTGCAAAGGTAGTGATTTATAGGCACGCACACAAATTGTTTAACATTCTTTTAGAATTGCGTGGAATATCTGAATGAACCGGAGTCAGAGCTCAATGAAGCAGAGCTTCACCGGCTCGCCGGCTTCGACATGAGGAACATGAGCTGCTATTTCTTTAAGGACAGAACTGAAATTAGCATAATCAATGATATATTTCTCCATATCAAGTTCCGCCCCTACAGGCATCACCACTACAGCGCCATTGAAATCATCGGTGGAATGTACCTCGCCTGCAAAGGGCGCTATATTATAATTGGTACAAAAATCATTCGAATCCGAGTAAGAGACAATTACATTTGTCTTCACCATTCCGTTCACCACAGCTGCATGGCACCGCGTAGACTTAACCATCATTAATATTCTATCGATGATGAATCATTTTCTGACCGGCACGTGCCCTTACATTGTCATTTCTGCCTCGGGTGCGCACCACTGAGATTGAATCGAGATATGAAACCTCATCTCCCCTCGGCGAATAATGGATAGAACCATACACATTGGAAGCGACCTTTGCTGAGTCGAGCACAAGCACCAGACGCTTCATGCCTTCACCATTCTCCGAAGCTGAGACATATTCCGTGGTACCGTCATTGTACTCAACAGCAATATTGATGCTGACAGGCGAATGCGTGCCAATAGGCTTCACACTGACAGTATAACGGTCGCCACGCTCCCAGTTTTTATCGGTCGAGTAATGAAATGTGAGATATTCCGATGGGAGAAATGGGCTGTTCCTGCGAGTGGATGCACCCTGCCAGATATCAACAGAGTCTCCATCCAGACTGACGCGCATGGGAGCTCGGTCAGATTTGCCTCCTGCCTTTTCAGCTTCGGCAATACGGTTTTCCAATATTTCGATAGTCTTGTTGTACACATCCATGTACTTGTTCAGATTGTGTCCGTACCAGTACAGCGATGTGTCAACATCTTGCGAAGTCACGCCATGCTTGAGATATATTGACTGCATGAAGGTTTTCTTGACCGAATCATTAGGGAAACTACGGGCATTCCCCTCCACCACAGCCTCGCCAGTGTGGACATCAGCCATCAAAGCCGCCATTTTCTTTGGCGGAATCACATAGTCGGGCGTATTGTCGCAAGCTGTGACAACAAGCAGCGCCAATAATATGACAAATAAATTACGCAAGAGATTCCAGAGCTTTAGGTGACAGGATGTACTTGTGATAAAAAAGTATTAATACGAATATGCCACATGATATGGCAGCATCTGCGATATTGAACACGGGTTGAAAGAACAGAAATTCATGTCCGCCAACCATAGGCATCCAACCGGGCCAAGTAAAACTGAACAACGGGAAATAGAGCATATCCACTACCCTGCCATGGAAAATCTCAGCATATCCGCCGGCAGCCGGAAAGAGCGAGGCTACATAAGGTGGCGCAGGATTATTGAAAATCAACCCGTAAAACACGCAGTCAAAAATATTGCCTGCTGCTCCGGCCGTAACCAATGCCAGACACACCATATAGCCCATCGGCACTTTGGATATCCTGTAAATCCTGACCATGTACCAAATAAGCAATCCAACGGCAACAATACGGAACAAGGTGAGCATAAGTTTGCTTCCAAACTCCATGCCAAATGCCATGCCGTTGTTCTCTATGAAGTACAGGTAAAACCAGGAGAAGATTCTGACATCTTCTCCCAGATAAAAATGAGTTTTAATCCAAATTTTCAGTGCCTGGTCAATGAGGACCACCACTAATATAATAAGCGTGGCGACAATGCCTTTTGAACGCATATACGGGATTTTACTTTTTCTTGGTCGAGTTCTTAGCTTCGACACTACGTGTGGCATGAGGCACAGCACGCAGACGTTCCTTGGGAATCAACTCGCCTGTCTCGCAACACACACCGTAGGTCTTGTTTTCAATACGGATGAGGGCATTCTGCAGATGCTGGATAAATTTTTTCTGCCTCTGCGCCAATTGCCCTGCCTCTTCCTTGGAAAGAGTGCTTGCGCCCTCTTCCAGAATCTTGAATGTGGGAGAGGTATCGGCTATGTCATTACCCTCGGTATTATTGATGTTTGAGCGCAAAGAGTCATACTCCTTCTGCGCCTTAGCCAACTTTTCAAGGATGATTTCCTTAAATTCCTGTAATTCTTCGTCGGAATATCTTGTTTTCTCGCTCATAATAACTCATGTGTTAAAACGTTCTATTTGTTTAACGTTATTTTAACGTTAACGTTCACATCATCCATTGAAAAATTCTCTACTTCGGGAGAATTTTCATCAATTTCGGCGATTTCGAGCGAAGTGGCAAGCACCTGACGGGAGATATAATCCGCAAAATCTCTCACTGCATCATCAGTAGCCTCACCGGGCGCAAATGTAAGAGAGATTCTGTCGGTGATATCATAGTCACGTGACTTACGCACATTCTGGATGCGGTTCACTATGTCACGCGCTATACCTTCACGACGAAGTTCCGGAGTTACAGTGACATCAAGAGCGATGGTGAGTGTACCCTCATTGGCAACGAGCCATCCGGGAATATCCTCAGAGATTATCTCGACATCGGCGAGCTCAATCACTGCGTCGCTTCCATTTATATCCAGATGAACTGAACCATTACGTTCAAGCTCGGCTATCTGATGTGAATCCAATGCCTTGACTGCCTCTGCCACAGCCTTCATCTGCTTACCAAACTTCGGACCAAGTTTTTTGAAGTCGGGCTTCACACTCTTGACAAGAATACCATCCTCGTTGCCAACGATTCGCAGTTCCTTAACATTAATCTCGCTCTTCACCAGCTCACTGATTGCCTCAAGCGCCGCACGCTGGGCAGCATCAGCCACGGGAACCATGATTGTTGAAAGAGGCTGACGCACCTTGAGATTGACCTTACGGCGAAGCGCCAATGTCATGGAGGTGATATCCTGTGCAAGTTTCTGGCGAGCCTCGAGTTCTGAGTCAATCATACTGTCATCAACCACCGGGAACTTGGCAAGATGCACTGATTCAGATGCTCCGGTGAGGTCACGGTAGAGTTCATCAGCATAGAAGGGTGCGAAAGGAGCCATGAGCAATGCCACAGTTTTCAGACATGTGTAGAGTGTCTGATATGCTGCGAGCTTGTCATCTGTCATCTCTCCTCCCCAGAAACGTTTGCGGTTGAGGCGCACATACCAGTTGGAGAGGTTGTCGCCTACAAACTCCCCGATTGCACGGGCTGCGCGTGTGGGCTCATAATCATCCAAAGCTTCTGTCACATCCTTCACAAGCGTGTTGAGCAGTGAAAGAATCCAACGGTCGATTTCCGGACGCTGCTCAACCGGAACTTCGGGAGCTGCCGGGTCAAAGCCATCGACGTTGGCATAGAGTGCAAAGAAACTGTATGTATTATATAATGTGGAGAAGAGCTTGCGTGAAGTTTCCAGCACGCCTTTCTCATCATATTTCAGGTTGTCCCATGGTGAGGAGTTTGAAATCATGTACCAACGCACCGGGTCGGCACCAAACTGCCCTATCTGCCCGAAGGGGTCAACGGCATTGCCAAGACGCTTTGACATCTTGTTGCCGTACTTATCGAGCACAAGACCGTTAGAGATTACAGTCTTATAGGAGACTGAGTCAAATACCATTCCTGCTATGGCATGGAGTGTAAAGAACCAACCGCGTGTCTGGTCAACACCTTCCGCAATGAAGTCCGCGGGATAAACCTCTCGGTTGTCAAATGCCTCTTTATTCTCAAACGGATAGTGAATCTGGGCATAAGGCATAGAGCCGGAGTCAAACCATACGTCAATGAGGTCCTTCTCTCGCTTCATCGGCTTTCCTGAGGGCGACACGAGAATTATATCGTCAACGTATGGACGATGAAGGTCTATACGGTCATAGTTTTCCTTGTTGTACTCACCTGGCACGAAACCTGCTTTCTTATAAGGATTCTCCGACATTAGACCGGCTTCCACAGCGCGTTCAATCTCTCCGTAGAGCTGCTCAACAGATGAAACACAAATCTCCTCTGCACCATCCTCAGTACGCCAGATTGGCAGGGGTGTACCCCAATAGCGGCTACGTGAAAGGTTCCAGTCCTGAAGATTCTCAAGCCACTTGCCGAAACGGCCTGAGCCTGTAGATGCAGGCTTCCATTTGATAGTCTCATTAAGTTCCATCAAGCGCTCACGCACTGCGGTTGTCTTTATAAACCAGCTGTCAAGAGGATAATAAAGCACCGGCTTGTCAGTACGCCAGCAGTGTGGATAATTATGGGTATGCTTCTCGATTTTAAACACCTTGTCGGTAGCCTTGAGCTCCATGCAAATCTGCACGTCAAGACTTTCGGCATCCTCAGGAAGTGAAGAGTCGTAAGCATTCTTTACATATTTGCCCTGCCAGGGTTTATAAGCCTCCACGTCAACCATCTCCTCCACAAATTTAGGGTCAAGCTGGTCAAGAAGATAGAATCGACCTGTGAGGTCAACCATCGGACGGATATTTCCATCCTTGTCAATCAAGTGGAGCGGAGGAATGCCATTCTGCTTTGACACACGAAGGTCATCGGCACCAAAAGTTCCGGCAATATGCACTATACCTGTACCATCCTCAGTGGTAACATAATCACCGGGAATAACACGGAAAGCGCCTTCACCAGGATTGACCCATGGCAACAGCTGATGATATTCTATACCCACAAGGTCAAGTCCCTTTACCTGAGCTACAACCTCATAGGGGATAAGTTTATCACCCTTGTTGTAGGAATCAAGAGGTAAATCCTTAGCCTTTGCATTAAAAAGCGAACCCATCAATGCTTCTGCGGCAACCACGGTGATAGGTTTGCCTGAATAAGGATTATATGTGCGTACAATATTGTAAGTAATCTCAGGACCCACAGCCAAAGCCGTGTTTGAAGGAAGAGTCCAGGGTGTGGTGGTCCAGGCAAGGAAATAGGGTGTACCCCATGTAAATAGAAGTTTACGATATGGTTCCAACGACGGGTTATCGTTATCTACCACCTTAAACTGAGCCACGCATGTGGTATCCTTCACATCACGATAGCAACCGGGCTGATTAAGTTCATGCGAGCTAAGACCGGTACCGGCAGCAGGTGAATAAGGCTGGATAGTATAGCCCTTGTAAAGGTAACCTTTTTTGTAGAGCTCACCGAGAAGCCACCATACTGTCTCAATATATCTGTTATCGTATGTGATATAGGCGTTGGGCATATCGACCCAATAACCCATCTGACGGGTAAGGTCCTCCCATTCGCCTGTATATTTCATCACCTCACGACGGCAAGCTGCATTGTACTCGTCAACCGAGATTTTCTTACCGATATCCTCCTTGGTGATACCAAGATTTTTTTCAACACCAAGTTCCACCGGCAGCCCATGAGTGTCCCAACCGGCTTTACGCTTCACTTGAAACCCTTGCATGGTTTTATAACGGCAGAAAATATCCTTTATGGTACGGGCGAGCACATGGTGGATACCCGGCTTGCCGTTAGCGGAAGGAGGACCTTCGAAAAACACGAATGATGGACATCCTTCACGTTCTGACATAGTGCGGTGGAACACATTTTCTGCGCCCCACTTTTCAAGCACTGTTTTATTTACCTCAGGGAGGTTTAAACCGTTATATTCTTTGAATCTCTTTGACATATCGAGATGATATTATCGAGTAGTTATATTAATTAAGGTATGCTTTGGTAAAATTTTTGGCAAAATTAGTAATTTTTCCCCGAAAATCCTAACTTACAGATATTGAACTTGATTTTAACTTTTTATAAGAATTGATTTATCCTTATCACACAAAAGCGCCATCAGTACCAACATTGGTTCTGACGGCGCTTATTTCATGTTTCACGAGGATTACCACTTGTTAAAATGGATATTCTCGGGTTTATATTTATCCTTTGGTTGATGCTCACCGGCAGGATAACCGAGCACCACTACGCTCAACGGCACAATAGGAGTAGGCAAGCCGAAAATGCGTTTCACATTGCTGACGCGTTCAGATATCGGGTAGCATCCACACCACACAGCACCGAGTCCTACAGCATGAGCAGCAAGCAGGATATTTTCAGTGGCAGCCGAACAATCCTGCACCCAATAGTCGCGACCCTCCTCAGGAAATACATTTTCTGTATCACCACACACAACGATGGCTGCCTGCGCATGCGCAGCCATACGCCAGTTACCCTGAGCCAGACTGTCAAGCAAAGCCCGTTCGGTCACTACAACAAATTTCCACGGCTGCTTATTGCCGGCCGTCGGAGCAGCCATACCAGCACGCAGAAGTGTGTCGATTGTAGCTTCCGAAATCGGTTTGTCGGAATATTGACGCACACTGGTGCGTGTCATTATCATATCAAGCGCACTCTCTCCATTAAGCTGAGCTTGACCGGAGGATGCTGTATTATTTTCCGTATTTCCACACGATGTCATAATAACACAAATTAATGCGGCGATGGTCGCAAATGTAAATTTTTTCATTGAATTCTATTTTTGATAACTATTTTTCCTTGCTTTTTGTTTGCTTCACTGTCAGGGGAAACTCCGGGACCAGGCTGTTTATATACATCTCCAGATTGGTATACCCATCCTTAGACAATGAGCATTGATTACCATCACTGCTGTCGTTCGGGTCCAGTCCATTTGCTTTCTCCCAACTGTCAGGCATTCCATCACCGTCACTATCCTTCAACTGAGCAATCTCTTCGTCAGTAGCTTTAAGTTCTGGCCATGGAGAGGTCGAGCCTTCCGGACAGACATCATAATGGGTATCAATAAACCCAGGTTTTGAAACTGCATCGGCCGCCCGCGAACCTCTATACGTAGCCGTGCCGTCGCGTGTCTCCATTACCACACGTGAGTCCACTTCATCACGCACCTTGGAGCAACCGGCATTGGCAAGCACCAAGTCGAACGCTTCATGAGCTGAATGTGTTGTTATCACCCCGGCATCGAGTGGTGACGCAAGACGGATAGCGCGTGCTACGGAATCATTGAAAGTACCGTCACAATGCTCATTATGTATCTGAGCCTCAAAACCCTTTGTCCAGTTGTCGGCTGTAACCTCATCATTCCCTTCCATCACATTACCATCAACATAGTAACGCCCCCACACATGCTCCATCGGTTTCCATGCATTAGGGCGTCCGTCACGTCCGGTGACATAATCGGTAGTGCGGACATTAACGGAAGCTATGCGATAAGCCACCTCACTATCCTTAGGAGTAGCCGGACCGGGTTTATAATAATTATTTACGATATTGATTTTCATACCCTCGCCACCGTAGCATCCTGAGCTGGCCCAATTGTATATTACATTATTTCGCATATCAAGATGCTCACGTGTCTGGGTGCCGGGACGAGGTCCGAGGCGAGGCATGCGACTTTCAGCATGCGCAAGAAGATTGTGATGATACGAGGCATGAGCGCCACCAAATATAGCACCATAGCCATGCTTGCCACCCTTCGAATGTCCGGCATCGCGCAAAGCTTCCGAGAAGATGCACCACTGCACCGTGAAGTCATCTCCGCCATATAGACCGCAACACTCATCCACACTCCAGCTCACCGAGCAGTGGTCAAGAATCAGATTGCGGAAATCAGAACCTCCGATTCCATCCGGACTTCCGTGATGGTCATTTCCTATACGGAAACGAAGATAACGGACTATCATATTGTCACCGTTAAGCGACACTTGCCTTCCGGCCACACATATACCATCGCCTGGCGCAGTCTGACCGGCTATTGTCAAATCACCATTGTTTATACGGAGTGGAGCATCAAGAAAGATAGTGCCGGCGACATCAAACACTACTGTACGCGGTCCTTCCTGCATCACAGCATGACGCAAAGTGCCCGGACAATCCCCGTCGGCAAGTGTGGTGACATGATATACCTTTCCACCGCGCCCTCCTGTGGTATATCTGCCGAAACCTTCCGCTCCGGGAAAAGCCACCAACCTATCATCCCTCACCTCGGTATTCGAGGCATAACCGGAACATACTCCAAGCGCAAATAAAATTATAAACAGTTTTCGTGACATGGTAATAGTTTGTGAGTAATCAGCGGAAATCAACTACATTCAATCTTGAATACTACCGGACGAGAGCCATCAGGACAGGACGCAAGCAACAATCCGTAACGCTGTGTAGCGGCGCAACCGCCATTTTCTCTAAGCACCCTGCATATTGTCTGCCATGCCCTCGGACAAAATGCCTTCGGACAAGCATCACCCTCGGCAAGCAAGAACGTATCTCCCGTCTCAAAAGCCCGGCATGGTCCCTCTTCTGGGTCATCGAGATACATATCCTGCAAATCTTGATAGCACTCCCTCCTTATCACCGTCACACGGCAGGATACCGGGAGCAATACCTCTCCCCCGCCCTCACTACGGACAGGGAGCGGGGCCGCTGCCGCATTATTTTTTTGAAGCGCGAGTGCACCAAGAGTCAAAGTTGCTATTTTGCAGAAATGTCTACGGTCCATTGAATTCAAAGTAGGATTTTCCTCTTACAAAGGTATGATTTTTTCACGCAACATGCCAATATTGCTATGTTAAATAAATATCCCTGTCCAAAAAAGAGTGATAAATCTTTTGAGATTATAATTTTTTGCCTAATTTTGCAGTATGAATCAACAATGGCGTGACAATTTTCCACCACTGTTGACAATAGTTGGACATGTGATGCGGTAATAGCTCAGTTGGTAGAGCATCAGCTTCCCAAGCTGAGGGTCGCGAGTTCGAGCCTCGTTTACCGCTCAAAGTATAAATCACTCAGAATAAGCATTTTAAAAATGGTTTATTTTGAGCGATTTTTGTATTTATTCTATGCCTCTAATAATCGAAATAGGCAAACAGACCTATTTTTTCTAAAATTTATTCCAAATTTTAATAATGGAAAACGATATTAAATCTCTATGTTTATCTACAAATTTATTGCCCGGACCCGTAAAACACACAAACGCCTGAATGCAGTCTTAGTTAAATGCCCTCTTATTCCCGAAGGGTTTTGCCTAAACCTGTTCGGCACTCTTTGGGCTAAGGACCCATCATGGATTGACGAGAAAACAGTAAATCACGAGCGCATTCATGACGCCCAGCAACGCGAGCTTCTTTTCATCCCATTTTATATCCTATATATAATAGAGTGGCTGTACCGTCTGACAATACATCGCGACAGTCGCAAAGCCTACTATGCCATCTCCTTTGAACGCGAAGCCTACGCCAATGGCCATGACCTATCGTATCTGAGACGCCGCAGACACTACAGCTGGACCAAATATCTGAAATGACAACCTGACACATATTTTACTATTTTTACACTCACCTTATCCGGGATTTTTGTAAATTTGCGTCCGTAAGAAACTGATTAAAATAACCATATCAAATGTTCAAATATCGTCAACCTTGCAATTGGGACAACAAATCAATCCTGATGACCATCTTGATTTTTATAGTATGGGGCACCTTTCCGTTCATCCAACAGCACGATTCATTCCAGAATTACACCCTTAACCTGGTAGGGATTCTCATATTCATCTTAGTAATCTGCGGTATATATTATTGCCCCAAATATATTGAGGTCACCAATTCACTGCTGATAATCGGCAAGCTCATATCTAAAAAAGTGCTTCCTCTGACCGACATTGCTTCTGTCACGCCCTATCAACACACCATGAACTTCGGAGCTCCTCTTGGCAGCAGCGGTTTCATGGGCTACTGGGGACATTACCGCAATCAGGAATTAGGCAAATTCTTTGTATATGGCACCAGTTTGGACCAACTCATACTTGTAATCTTAAAATCAGGCAAACAATATGTCATATCATGCAAAAACGCAGAGGAGATGAGCCATCAGATTAATCTTCGTCTCAGCAAAAGCACTGCATCTTGATGCTTCACATCTTTTTTACAAGGAAAAATCATGAGAATACGCCACACAACCATAGCCGACCTTCCAAGAATAATGAAGATATTCGAGATAGCAAAAATCTTCATGCGCGTACATGGCAACCATCATCAATGGACCGATGGATACCCCGCTGAAAGTGTGCTGCTCAATGATATTAACAAGGGATGGAGTCATGTAATCACCACCGATGATGGCGATAGAATCCTCGGCACGTTCTGCCTCATGACCGAACCAGAGCCTACATACTCATTAATCGACGGAAACGGATGGCTTAATGAAAAACCCTACGTCACCATCCACCGTATAGCCTCCGACGGTACAACCCACGGACTTTTAAAAAATGCCGTGACTCATGCCCTCGCCACCGGATGTGATATCAGGATTGATACACACGCCGACAATCACCCAATGCACCATGCGGTAAAGCAACTCGGTTTCACCCGCTGTGGCATCATCACTCTTGCCGACGGCTCTCTCCGCACTGCCTATCACCTTGTCAACACCTCTGCACACTCTCTGCCTAATGAATGAAATAATTATGAAAGTCAGGCACCCACTACTACCACGATGAAATGCAGTAACCAATCAGATGTGTGGTGCATATTCCGTAGCGAGGATGCCAGTCTACTCCTCTTTTAGTATTTTTTAATACATTATTTATGATGGATATTACCACATAATCACAACTAATTTAATATTTTTGCAGCATCCTCATTTTTCATCCATTTATGCATCGTCTTTTCTACATATATTTAGTACTACTCCTGACAGGATGCTCAATGTCGAGTTCTTACAGCCGGCAGCTCGACGACGCCCAACAGATGCTTGCGAAAAATCCACAGGAAGCTTACCACCGGCTTAATGCGCTGGATATATCAGAATTCAATGACTCGGCCGATATAGCCAGATGGGCGCTCCTTTACAGCGAGGCAATGGTGACCAATAATCTCACAGCTCCCTCTGACTCGATAATAAATATAGCATTATCCTATTACAGCACACATAATTTAACCGAACAACTGCAACGCGCCGAAGCTGTGAAACACCTACTTTCCAAAAGCCCGTCGGTGGAATGCGACAAACTAATTTCTGTCCTGTACATTCAGAAAGAACGTGAATATCAGCTATTCGAGCAACGTCTAGCTCATCAACGATACATTTTTATCGGAATCACTGCCATACTCATTGCAGCCGGCATCATTGCGTGGCTATATCAACGACTCCGCATCCAAAATCTGCGCCACGAAGCACTTCTTGCTGAGGCATCCGACCTCCGTTCACTACTGTCAGTCCGCGAGGCTGACTGCTCGGGACTGGAAGATACAGTTGCAAAACTCTTCGGCAAACGATTTGAGCTAATAGGTAAACTGTGCGACACATTCTACGAAGCCCAGGGGACTCGGACCGAACGCAAAGCCATAGCCGAACAAGTAAAAGCGGAAATCGACCATCTGCGAACCGATTCATCTACCATGGCTGAAATTGAGACTTCCGTGAATGAATGCCGCGACAATCTCCTTATAAAGCTCAAGGAAGAAATGCCTGCAATATCCAAAGATGATTATCAACTCATCACCCTCCTCGCATGCGGTTTTTCCAACCGAGCCATGAGCATGCTTATAGGGGAGTCAATTGATGTAATCTACAAACGTAAATCCCGACTAAAAGGCAAAATCAATACTGCATCCCTACCCAATTCGCCCCTATATCTGTCGGTATTTTAAGAATCTTTGCCTCTCGGTCAGATTTTCACACAAATCCCAAATATAACATCCTGCAGATCAATACATTACAACGCATGCAGTCAGACTGCAAATTATGCTTTTCCAACATAATAAGAGTAATTTTGCATCAAAACCAAATGCTCTTATTATGTATCGAAAATTTATTTTGTCATTCCTCGTCCTCGCCTTTGGCTTAGATGGAGGAGCTCAGGAAAAAGTATCGACTGACTCTTTAGAAAACCTCCTGAATGAAGTAGTGGTCACGGCAAGTCACACCACCAGGATGGAGGGAAATCGCCTTGTCACAATTGTAGCCGGGAGCAATCTCTCCAACCTCGGGAATGCCTATGATGTGCTCGGACAAATCCCACTGGTCAAGGTGGATGAAAATAATACTGTGACAGTGACCGGGAAAGGCACCCCGAAAATATATATTGACGGTCGACCTCTGAAAGATGACACCGAGCTGCGCACCCTCCTTTCCACAAATCTCAAAAAAGTAGAATTGCAGCTCGCACCCGGAGCCAAATACGACAGTACCACGCAAGCCGTCATTCTCATCACCACCCGCCGGAATTTTATCAAGGGATTAAGCATAATCAATATGGGCGAGCTCCGTATCGGTCGTGAAACGAGTGCAAACGATGTGCTGAATTTAAGCTACCACAGCAAAAATTTTGAGATATTCGGTAGCGGACTGTTCGCCCACAACAACAGCCGTATAAAAGGATACTCCGTAAATCACTTTGAATACCAAGGTAAACCCATGGTGATAGGCAGTAGCCAGAACAATGAATATCCAGGCAATAATACCTCAGCAAAGCTTGGTTTCAATCTCTCGGCCGGAGCTCATCTATGGGGCGCATACTACAAGCTATCCACCGAGCATGGCGACTTCAACAATCACGGAGCGGAATGGATTGATGATGAAACTCCCCTCCAAAGGGTTATAACCAATGAAACCATCAGTAAAAATCATCTCGTGAATGCATATTACGACGGCACATTCTCCGACAAACTCCATCTGCATTTCGATGGCGAATATAGGCATTCCGCTCCCCACTCCAATGTATCGACACACTACACTTCCGCCAATATTGCCGAAGTCAATTCCTCACAGTATCGCCATTCTACCTTATATGCAGGTAAACTCTACATGGATTATCCTCTTGCCGGCGGCTCATTTACCTTCGGGACGGAGGACTCCCACACCAGCTCAACACTCCATTACCTGATGCTTAACCATGAGGTGGAAAGCTATATCCCCTCATCATTCACTGATGCAACACAGACCGCCGTTGCTCTTTTCGCTTCATGGGACAAGACATTCGGAAAATTCAATCTCTCAGCCGGGGCAAGATATGAATATGTCAACTATCTTTTCAAAGTCAACGATGTAAAGGATAAAGATGTAAGCCGTAAGAATCACACACTCACCCCCGACATCACTTTTGGCTTCACACCATCGGATGATACCTCCCTCTCACTCTCATATAAGATGGCAACCGTAAAGCCTCCGTATTCCCAACTCACCGGCGGACTCATATATGCAGGTGTGCATCAAATCGAGGGTGGCAACCCTGCACTGCGCGACGAACGGATGCATCAGCTCCAACTCTTCGGTATGTGGAAAAATTTCATGCTGCAGACCTTCTTTATGCGCAGTCTCGACACCTACGCATTTGTCAAGAAACTGTACCCGGCACCTACTCCCCAGCTCATCATGCAGCCAATCAACATCGACGTCTCATCTTTCCATCTATATCTCATCTGGGAGAAAAACATACGCAAATGGTCACCCAACCTCACATTAGGCATGAGTACACAATGGCTGGAGATAGATGGCGTGAAATACAATAAACCATTCTTCATGTATGGCTTCAACAACTCTCTCCAACTCCCCGGTGGATTTATCCTCACAGCCAATATTAACGGACAAAGCGGAGGCGACATGCACACCAACCGCTTCAGAGGCTCTTGGTTCTCCGTAAACATGGACCTCAGCAAACGGTTCTTCAACCGCGCACTCACCGTCAAGCTCTCCGCTAAGGATATATTCAATACCATCAACAACGACTGGTCAATGACTACCTACGGAGTGACCATGAACAAATATCAGAAATACGACATCCGGAGCATATCACTCAACCTCACTTACCAGTTCCAGCCCAAACAATCAAAATACAAAGGACGCGCCGCCTCGGAATCTGAAAGCAACCGCCTGTAACCTCTGTCATCCCCCCTCGCAGCTTTTACATACCTCCAACTTGTGCCGGAATTTTGCAACGTTGCAAAATTCCGGCACGACTGTTTACTTTACCTAACTTTGTGGTATAGATATTCACGAGGTTGTAAAAAACGACCTACTAAATCCAGCGAAACATCATGATTAAGGAAACATTCAATCTCATTATCCTCGACAAAAGCGGTAGCATGTCATCAATCAAAAATGCCACACTCTCCGGAGTAAACGAAACTATCGGCACAATCCGCTCGTCCGGTCGTCAGACCGGAATAACCCAGCTGCTCACCCTGGTCTCATTCTGCTCGTGCAATATTGACTACATATACAATAATGTGGACATCGAGGAAGTTAAGGCTCTGACCCAGGATGATTACAATCCATGCTGCTGCACACCACTCTACGATACCATAGGCTCATGCTGCACACGCCTTAAACAACAGATTGGAAACCGCGAAGATATAGCTGTCTCCGTGACCATTATCACCGACGGGTATGAGAATGCTTCCCATGAATGGTCTGCCACGTCGGTAAAACGACTGATTGAATCACTGAAAGCGGAGGGGTGGATGTTCGCCTACATCGGAGCCAATCAGGATGTAGAGAAAGTAAGCTTTTCAATTGCCATTGACAATACCATGGAGTTCAATGCCACTGAAGAAGATACCCGTGAGATGTTCCGTAGGGAGCGCGAATCCCGCTCCTCATGGGTGAACCGGGTGAAATCCGCAGCTAATATATCTGCATGCATAAATCTTAACAATAATTATTTCACCCCGAAGAAAAAACCTACCGGGAAATAAATTTTGCATACCGATACACACAAGACCTTTTTCTTATTCTCGTACGCAGAAATTTACATTTTTCTGCGTACTTTTGTATCTATGGGGCTAAACTGATGTAATTTTTAGACCTCGCATTTTATTCATTTACCAACCAGCCACTTACTATTAAGAAATAAATATGAACCTCCAACCACAGTTTACCAATCTGTTGCACGATTTAGCTTATGGCGAGATAGCCCTCCTCTCCACTAATGAAAATCCTGGAGCTGACCGCTATCTGCTTAGAGTACTACGACTATATGGGTTAGGTTTCACACCGCGTATAATCACAGTCGACATCCCCGACTTGCACCATATCATAGCTGTCAGACGACCTCTTCTACAGCAACCGCAAACTCCATATTTTGCTGTAGCAAATATTGATAGCTCAATACCACAACGTATCGAGTCACTATTAAGCACCCTGTCTAATGTGATACGCAACATCACAGAAGAGCATCCCAGACCTATTGAGTATATCAATCCGGCTCCGTTGACAAATTCCCAGCACGCACAACCCAAGCCCTGTTACTCCATGAGTCTGGGCGATGAACAGCCACTTAAGAAAAAGCTACCTCCTATCCCCTTACATAAAATAGCTGATGGGATAATAGAGGTATCTGCGGACCCGGAGGAGGAAGAAGAAGAAAATGAACCTGAAAATGAATTTGAACTTGACAACGACCGCAAAGCGTGGCTTGACGCCCTTACCGCACTTGTGCTTGACTACGTTGCCAAGTATCATACAATGCCTCCCATGGAAAAACTGCAGACCATCATAGCAGGCAAACTATCATTATCTGAAACTGGAATATCACCCGTTGTTGTCAACAGGGATATGCGCATCATCCTCCCCGACTACAATGAGATGGAACTGCGGATGACTCCGCTTGCCCGCACAGTCTACATACTGTTCCTCTGCCATCCGGAAGGAATAGCCTTGAAGCAAATATCTGATTACCGCAAGGAACTGGAAGATATCTACCTGTTGGTAAAGCCTAACGCATCCGAAAGAAATGCTTCCAGAAGCATCCATGAGCTCACCATTCCGGGCAGTGACTCCCTAAGGCAAAAGATTTCGATGACACGGCGGGCAGTCAACCGTCATATCCTCAGTTCTGCAATCGCGAAAAATTATCATATCTGCGGCACCCGCGGTGGTGAATATAAAATCGCAGGGCTGACAAAAGAGATGATAAATCTCCCGGCAGCCCTGACAAATAGGTAGTATCCGAAAAAAATGCTAACGCACTTCTTACATTATATCAATATTTCCTTATTATTTAGTCCTCCAGATAGTAAACTATAGTGGAGACCACGCGCACTTTCTTGATGTAAGGTGTGCTTGAATCCGAATCCTCGATGGAGAACTGTCCCTGCGATGCAGTCTTGATTTTACCCACGCGGCTCTCGCTGTCAGCAGCAAACTGAGCGGCTGCCTCTCGAGCTGCACGTGTAGCCTGACCAATCATCTCGGGCTTTATCGAATTGAGTCCTGTGAACTGATAGTTGATATACGAATTTGAGAATGCGATTCCCTGCTTGAGCAATTCCGACTGACGGTTAAGAAGCTCGCGCACCTTGTCAACCTTCTTGGTAGTGACAGTGACGGTACAGTTTATGGAATACTTATACGCGAACGAGTCGGAACGATAACGGTTGGAAGTGGCATCATAAGTGTCCGGCGGATTCACAGAAATTTCCTCCTTGCTGATACCGTTGGAGGTAAGAAAATTTACAATGATATCATTATTGCTGCTTACATTGGCATAAATGGTCTGGAGGTCATTGCCCGCCAGCGAATAGGTGATAGGCCATGTCACAAGGTCGGCAGGTACCTCGCGTTCGGCAAGTCCCCTCACCGTCACTTCCCTGTCACGGTAAGCTATATGGTCTATTCCTGTTTTCAGACAGAGTCCTAAGATAACAACTGACAGAGCTATCAGCAATGCCGGCATGATGCGTTGAATACTTTTCATAACAATAGATACGTTTTTTATCTGGTTTATAGAATTTGATTTTAAACTTTTTAGATTAGAATATCTTCGACTGATTTTAATGGTTAAATCATTTCTTCAGTTGATTATAATCTACATGCAAATATAGCTTTTAAATATTTAAAATCCTATATTTACCATACTATTTTCTTTATACAACCATAAATATATGAGTTTTGTTAATCCATGACATTTTTTAACTTTGCCTCTCTGTGCATAATCTCCCTTTTATTGTAATTTTGCGGTCAACTGATTATGACCAACAGCACTCTCTACCGGCTTCGTCTCGTATGCATCCTCACCTACTTGTCTCTGTGCATACCGAATACCAACGGTCAACCCCTCTTCCCGGTGGTGGTTGACTCTTTGAGTCGTAATCCGCTGGCAAATGTCACTATTTTCGACCGCTCAGGAAAATTCATCGGTTCCACCACACAAAACGGAAATATCACATGTGCTTCCGACGCCGACTACCCGCTGACCCTGCGGTTACTTGGCTTCGAAGACACTACCATACGTGCTGCCGAAAATGATACCATATTCCTACAGGAGAGTCACACCCAGCTCCCTGAGGTAGTGGTGCTATCCAAACAGAAAAAGATGCTCCACATCCTTGCATATATACGGGAATACGCCACCTTGTCCACATATACCGATACCGTCACACTCTTCCGCGAAAAGCTTGTTGACTTCATGCTCCCGACCGACAATAACACTCGTTACCAGGGATGGCGCTTCCCCCGAATTCTATCCACCAAGTCGTATTACCGCTTCACCAACTCATCCGGACTCGACAGCGTGAGCGACCGGAGCAATTATCATTTCACATGGTCCGACTGGATTGGGCTTCCCGCATCTGACAGGATTCCATCTCAGTTGACCGCGACAGAAAACATCACGGATACCATCCGGGGTAGATACGGCACCACTGAAATATGGGTCAGGAAAAATGACAGGGTCACAATTGATGTCAATGTGCTCTCTGATGCCGCAACCCGCAAATGGGTTCCTGACATAGCGGCGTTCTTTAATAAAAACAATGTGGATTTTGAGCGCTTCAATATGCGACTCAACTATGACGACGTCGTAAGCGACGAAGTCACCCCTCTTGACCTCACAAGCTATTCGTTCAATATCGAATCGCGTGGGCGCGGGCACGGAATGTTTAGATTCAATCGTCGGGATGAACCGTTTTTCGTCACCACCTATACTGAAACATATCTACTTGACAAAGAATTCATCTCGGTAAGTGATGCTAAAAAATGGGAACACAATCGACCTACTGATGTGGAATTAGGCATATATCATCCCCGCGGCATCACACCTTTACAAGAATCCACCATAAGACTTATTGCACGTGTGGAAGCCATTGACCATACATCCACGCGCCTGTCGTTTGAACCCGATGAACGACTTGTAGCCAAGCACGTAAGACGCAATTTCGGACTGGAAGTTTTACAACGCATAAAACAGAGTTTCGGCATTGACTATCTCCTTGGCAAACGTAACCAACGCCGTCTCTGGAAAAAATTCCTGAAAGAACAGAAAGAGATAAACAAAGAGGATGAACAGAATCAGGATGCGAATGATGCGAGAAAGAAGAAACTGAATAAGAAAACAAATACGAAGGAGAAATAAACCGAAACGCCCCCTCTGAAAATAATTCCTGCCGGACAAATGTAATTTTCATAGAACCATAAAGGGATAAAATTTGTTAAAGTGACAGATTCCTCAATTATTTATTTTCTAATTTCTAACTTGAATATACATACACAGAATGTCACCGGCTATTTGTCTTGTCATCTATCTTGCGGGTGGTTGCTTCTGGGGCACCCAGCATCTTTTCTCTCTCGTTCCCGGCGTTGAATCAACTGAAGTTGGATATGCTAACGGGACGGTCACCAATCCATCGTATAAACAGGTTTGCTCAGGAAAAACCAATGCGGTCGAAACAGTGAAGATTGTCTACGACCCTGAAGTGGTATCGCTACAGCAACTGCTCGACCTATACTTTATGAGCATCGACCCTCTTGCCGTGAACCGTCAGGGCAACGATGTGGGCACTCAGTACCGCACCGGTATATATTACAATGACCAAACCTCAGCTGTCATTGTGGACGACATGCTCAAAGAGCTTAACAAACAACTCGGACAAAAAACCGCTATCGAGTCGGGCTATATCGAAAGCTTCTATCCTGCGGAAAAGTATCATCAGGACTATCTTGACAAGAATCCCGGAGGTTATTGCCACATCAATCCGCAACTCTTTGAAGTGGCACGCCATTTAGGGCAGAAGGACAATGAATCCACCCCCTATCGCCGCCCTGATGACTACACCCTGCGCCGTCAACTCACCCCTCTGCAGTGGGACGTAACGCAGAACAATGCCACCGAGCCACCATTTGCCAACGAATATGACAACGAGTTCCGCCCAGGTATCTACGTCGACATCACCACCGGCGAACCGCTTTTTGCCTCCACCGACAAATTTCATTCCGGTTGCGGATGGCCGGCATTCACACGTCCGATTAATCACGGATTGCTAAAGGAAACAGTCGATTCATCCCATGGTATGCTTCGCACCGAGGTTAAGGCAGCCAACTCTAACTCTCATTTAGGGCATGTATTCCCCGACGGTCCCAAAGAGAGCGGGGGCTTGCGCTACTGCATCAACAGTGCATCTCTCAAATTCATTCCCCTTGACGAGATGGAAACCTACGGTTATGAAAAATACATGGCTCTAATCAAGCCCTCGAATATAAAATAACATGCCCCGAGATACGATTTAACTTTTTTTCACATTTGATTATTTTTATCACTCAACATTTTCATATCTTTGCCATCTGAAATACAAACCTATTCGTCTAACTGATTCAGGTTTTATATCAAAGGTTAGAATCACTCCATCAGATATTGAAAATGACATTCCCAAAATTGATATTAACTCTTATAATGTCGCATGTGCTGACCATCTCGGTCCATGCGGCATTTTTGCATGATGTAGAACCAAAATCTGTTACTGCATCTGAAGTTGGCAATAAAATCGAACCAATAATAGCCAACATGATTGCCAATTCTTATCCACATGAGAAGGTATATCTGCATCTCGACAACAACAGTTACTATTTCGGCGACTATATATGGTTCAATGCTTACCTTGTAAATGCCGATGGAAATACCATTCCTCCTATCAGCAACACACTGTACGTAGAGTTGCTCAATCCTGGAGGGGAAGTAATCGATAAGAAGGTTCTGAAAGTGGAAAATGGCAGGGCTCATGGTGATTTCATCCTCAACCGTGTCCCGTTTTATTCAGGATTCTACGAGGTCAGAGCCTACACAAAGTACATGCTCAACTTTGGTGACGAGACTGTATTTTCACGCATTATCCCTATTTTTGAGAAGCCTGAGACCGAAGGTGATTACAAATCACGGGAATTACGGAAATATGGCACCGGTAAATTCAAGCAGCTACGCAAAAAGCCTCATAAAGGCAGCAAAATTAATCTTCAGTTTTACCCCGAAGGCGGCAACCTTATCAACGGTGTCCCCTCACAGGTAGCATTCGAAGCTACCGATAAATTCGGACACCCTCTTGATGTGAGCGGCACCATTGTCGACGATAACGGAAATACCATCACTTCATTCCACACATCTCATGAGGGGAAAGGACGCTTTCCCTTCCTCCCATCCGCACATCCTGCTAAAGCGCAGGTGGAGTATGACGGAAAAATACACACTTTCAAACTACCGGAAGCTCTGGATAGCGGCTATGTAATGACAGTCAATAACATCTCCTCCCCCGACTCAGTCTGCATCACCGTGAACCGCAGCGGAAACAGCCTGGAACGCGACACACTGGGAATTGTCCTCCTGTCACAGGGTTGTCTGAAAAACTATGTAATAGCCTCCACCCATTTCAGCAGACCATTGGAAATAAAATTCGACAAGTCAACCCTACCTACAGGTGTAGCTGAAATCGTGTTGCTCGACAAAACAGGACGACCGATAGCCGACCGTATGATTTTCAATCACGGCAAAAGCGATGCCAATATTTCCGTCACTACCGCTTTCGACAAACCATACTATGCACCTTATGAGCCTGTCACTCTGTCATGCTCGCTCAAAGAGGCTGACGGTACACCTGTGACTTCCCCATTCTCCATATCGATAAGAGATGATGAAAACGAGCTTGTTTACCAACGCAACATACTCACCGACCTTCTCCTCATCTCAGATATAAAAGGTTATGTAGCCAATCCGACCTACTACTTTGAAACCGATGACAGCACCCACCGCAACGACCTTGACATTCTGCTTATGGTACAAGGTTGGCACCGCTATGCCATCGACAAGATGACGGAGCCTCGGAAACAATTGAGATACAACCCTGAAACCACCGGCATAGAGACGGTGGGCATAGTCAACGCCCACAACCTCAATAAGCCTAAATCGGGAGTGGATATATCCGCATTCCTTCTGCTCAGCAACCAGAGCGAGGAGAAGTATGCATCAGCAATGCAGGTTCTCACCACCGACAGCCTTGGAAAATTCTCATTTATAGCAGATGTGACCGGCAATTGGAACCTCATACTCTCCGCACGCGAAAAAGGAAAAAAGAAAAACTACCTTATCTCCCTCGACCGCCGTTTCAGCCCCAAACCACGCCGTTACCGCTACACTGACATGGAAATAACCGCTAATGATGGGCCCGCTTCCCAACCTGAGTCTCATTTAGAAACTGAATCCGACTCCATAGCCGAAATGGACCTTTCAGAAATCATGAAAGCCATCGATGATTCCCTGGCTTCCGCCGGCGTCAAACCTGACAAAGTGGAGCATCTCGGCGAAGTGGTGGTCAAAGGAAAAAAGAACAGCAAGGCACGCGAGATATACGAGGCTCACTCCAAATCCATAGCATATTACGATGTTAAATCAGGTCTTGATGACATACGGGATGACGGTGAATATATCGGTGACGACATACACACATTCCTGCGTAAGATGAACAATAATTTTGTACCCATATATTCAAATGGAGAAGAATACCTTCATTACAAACAGCGCATGCCGCTGTTCGTTATAAATTACCAGCGGACAAACCGCACTAAAATGGATTACGACCGATACAAAAACATACGCCTGGAAGCCATCAAGTCTATTTACATAAGCGAGAATATACCTACAATGCTCAAATATGCCGACCCGATGATTACCATGATTGATATTGACAAAATCTACGGGTGCGCCGTATTCATAGAGACATATCCTGATGGTGAAATCCCGGTCGATGCCGGAAAAGGTGTTCGCAAGACAAGATTACAGGGCTACACCACTCCCGATGAATTTTACAACCCTGATTACTCAATCATGGAACCCGAGCCCGACTACCGCCGCACACTCTACTGGAATCCGTCGGTAACACCCGATATAAACGGAGAGGCAACCGTGAAGTTCTACAACAACAGCAGCTGTAAATCCTTCACGGTTGACCTCCAGACCGTCACTCCGGCTGGCTCTATCGGCTCAAGCCTGTAGCACGGTAATTGTGTAATATTGTCACTGTCTCACCACCCTACAACGATTTCGGGGGATACATGGCATTCCACCAGGATGAATCATCCTGAAGATATTTGGCAAACCATGCAAAGATGGTGTTCTGCCATTTCTGTCGCTTGTCAAACTCCACTATCTGGTGGTTAGCATCCTTGACTGCCACAAATGCTGTCTCTCTACCGAGCAGCTTCAAAGCTGTGTACATCTGTATGCTCTCGCCGACAGGCACATTTGTATCCGCATCACCATGCAGGAACAGTATAGGTGTATGGATTTTATCGGCATTATAAAGCGGACTGCGCTTCACATAGAGGTCCGAGTCTGTCCACGGATAGCTGTTTGCCATGCTCACCTCACTGTAGGAATATCCCCAGTACCCTTCGCCCCAGTAACTTGTGTGGTCACTGATACCGGCATGAGAGATTGCGGCGGCAAAAATATCGGTTTTTGTCTGCAGATACTGTGTCATGAAACCTCCATACGAAGCTCCTATACAGCCTATCTTGTCGGCATTGACAAACTCATGCTCGGAGGTAAACTTCTTTACACCCTCGATGATATCTTCTGCCACACCTTCGCCGGCTGTGTTGACATGACGGGCTGAAAATTCCTGACCGAAACCGGTGGCGCCGCTCGGGACAATCACAAGCACCACATATCCCTGCGCGGCATAGGCATGATGGGGATAACGGCTCTCGAAATTCCTTGAGGTAGGGCTGCATCCGCCGTAATAGTTCACAATCATAGGATACTTCTTCGCCGCATCGAAATCAGCCGGCAAGATATAACGCGCACACACTGTATCGCCACGTGAAGTAACGAAATCCCATGCCTCACATTTACCTATGCCGATTCCGGCAAGTCGTTCAGCACTTACATCATCCACCAGATTCTGTTTCAGGTTCTTGGTATTGAGTGTATACAGACGGTCTGAATTTACAGCTCCCTGTCCGAAATAAGCTACCACCGGTGCAGTTTTGGCAAGTTCAAATGAATTCACCACATCCTCGCGTGAACCAAGGTCCTCAATCTTGCCCGACACCGGAGCCAATCGGTAGAACGATATACGGTCACGGTTCTCAGCTGTAAAGTAGATGTTACCGTCATAGCGGCTCCACTCCAGTCTCTCTATTGACGGATTGAAATCACGGGTCAGCGCCTTGATTTTCTTTGTCTCCAAATCCATCATATAGAGCTGATGGTCATACATGCTCGGAGTCTGACCCTCCTTCACATTTTTGCCTATTGAATTGAACGCCTCAGGCGAACCGAGAAGCGCCACCTGCTTGCCGTCGGGCGAGAACCACGCTCCCGCAAAGAATCCATCCTTATCAACCAGCACCTCTGTATCCAGAGTGTTGAGGTCCATCATATAGAGCGAGGTCAGTGTGGTGGGACGCTTTTCAAGGCGCGACTCGCTGACCGTGAACAGGATTTTGCCACCGTCATCCGAGATATCCTGCAGTGAAGCTCCTTTGTAGCCAAAAGTAAGAGGTTGGGTTATACCTGTAGCTATGTCATATTTCAACAGCGCCACCCTGTTGCGCCAGTAAGGCTGACGGTCCTCAGGATGCATGATTTCGTACACATCCCCCTTCTCTGCCGGACCCTTCTCCACCTTTGAGAATATCATAAAGCGTTCATTGGGGGCTATTGTGAAATTCCCTTCCGGAATAGAGGCTGCCAACACTGATTCGACTCCGGTCACGGGGTCTGACACTATGAGCTGTCGGTTGCCATTGCGCATCCGGGTAGAATAGAGTCGGTCGGTAGCCGGCATCCATTTCAGCCATGAACCAAGAGTGGAAAGCTGCTTACCCGTAGCTGTCTCGGTCAACTTATATGTATAGGAATTGGAGCCATCCTTATCGGTATAGTAATAAGTGGTGAGCAGATACTTGCCGCTCGGCGAGAGTGACGCGCTGTAGATACGCTTACCTGTAATCACATCCATAAGCGAGTAGCGGCGCTCTCCATCTCCACCAATCACCCAGTTTGCAGGCTTATCAGTGTCTATGCTGATTTTCAACGTGTCCGGCTCATTCCCTGTGGTGAGACATTTCACTATTATCTCATGAGTGGCAGGAGTCAGAGCCAGCGATGTGCCATCAACCTTATCTCCGTCTACAAACACTCGGTAATTCTTCACGCCATCCACTTTGAGAGTTCCTGTGGCATAGCGGGGATTATCAACCTTGAACGATAACAGATGCAGTGCGTTCCCATCTGCTACCGGGAGTATCGTGTCGCTCCACACTTTACCGTCTGCAAGCAGTCCGAGAGGCAACGGAAGGTCAAGAAGCGACGCCTCTTCAAATTTTTTGGAATTTACATCCAGGCTGTCTACCTGATACGGAGCCTTGACACCAAACGGTCCTGCATGCCGCATCGTGGTCACATTCACGACCTCAGCCCCGGCACTCATAACCATGCCGAGCGAAAGGGCTACCGACAATATTTTCTTATTCTTATACATAGCGTAACGATTGGGTTATTTTTCTGATTTCATCAATTATGGAAAGCTTGGAGTGGATTAAAAGCAGACACACTCATAAATCCGCTCCGGGTTTTCACATTTTATAAAAAGTTTAAATCACTTCATTGTTTGCAATATGCAAATTTACAAAATTTAAACCTAAAAACCACTGCATTCCACTCCAAAAATCCTGGTGTCAATCCTTATGTGTTGCACATCCGGGGATTTTTTCGTAACTTTGTATGTTACGATTGAAAGAAACTATAATGCAACAGCACGAACAGAATATATCCATTTTAGGGGCTAAGGTAAACAATCTGAAAGATGTCAATGTGGAGATTCCACGAGGAAAACTCGTGGTCATAACTGGCGTCTCCGGTTCCGGAAAGTCCTCGCTCGCTTTCGACACTCTTTATGCCGAGGGACAGCGCCGGTACGTGGAGAGCCTGAGCAGCTACGCCCGTCAGTTCATGGGAAAGATGCCTAAACCGGAATGCAAAGCCATCATCGGTCTTCCTCCTGCCATTGCTATCGAGCAGAAAGTAAACACTCGAAACCCCAGAAGTACCGTCGGGACCTCAACTGAAATCTACGACTATCTACGTCTGCTGTTCGGACGCGTAGGTCGCACCTATTCCCCCATCTCGGGCAACGAGGTGAAGAAACACACTGTAGAGGATATCATAGCCGCTGCCACCGCATATCCCGAAGGGACACGAATAGCCATCGCAGCCCCTATCAACCTCCCCGAGGGTCGAAAATTCACATCCCAGCTCGACGTATATCTCAAAGCCGGCTACTCCCGATTGCTCAAAGGCACTGAATTTATCGACATTGAGGAGTTGCTTGAGGAAATAAAAGCGTCCGATGACCCCGCAAAATATACCGAAAAGGACTACAAACTTCTCATCGACCGTCTTGCTGTATCCCACGAGGGCGACGAACTGAGTCGTCTTGCCGACTCTTCGGAGACTGCATTTTTCGAGGGGCGCGACAAAATGAATCTACTTATCTGGTCAGATGGCGAGGTCCGCGACATGGAATTCTCCAAGATTTTCGAAGCTGACGGAATGAAATTTGAGGAGCCGACTGAGATGACTTTCAATTTCAACAATCCCGTGGGGGCATGTCCCACTTGCGGTGGTTTCGGAAAAATTCTGGGTATTGACGAGCGCCTTGTGGTGCCTAACAACACCCTCTCCATCTACGATGACGCTGTGGCTTGCTGGCGCGGTGACAAGATGAGCGAATGGAAGAGAGCTTTCATTCACGCCTCTCAGACCTATTCATTCCCAATCCATAAGCCTTATATAGACCTCACCGATAGTGAGAAAGACCTTCTGTGGCACGGACCTGAGCATTCCCGCGACCCTAAGAGAAAACTCACCCCAAAGGATTTCCCCTCCATTGACAATTTCTTCCGCATGGTGGATGAGAACCAATACAAAATCCAGTACCGCGTCATGAAAGCGCGTTACCAAGGGAAAACCATTTGCCCCGATTGTCATGGCTCGCGCCTGAAGAAAGGTGCCTCCTACGTCAAGGTTGGTGGTAAAAGCATTGGAGAACTTGTGAGAATGCCGGTGGAACAGTTGCTCCGTTTTTTCAGGGAACTTACCCTCAACGAACAGGATGCCAAAATAGCCAAACGGCTCCTTACTGAAATCAACAATCGCATTTCCTACCTTGTCGAGGTTGGTCTGGGTTATCTTACCCTCGACCGTCTATCCTCTACCCTTTCTGGAGGTGAAAGCCAGCGCATCAACCTCGCCACTTCGCTCGGAAGTAGCCTCGTTGGTTCTTTATACATCCTCGACGAGCCATCCATCGGTTTGCATTCCCGCGACACCGACAGGTTGATTACGGTCCTGAAAAAGCTCCGCGACCTCGGCAACACAGTGGTGGTGGTGGAACACGACGAAGAAATCATGCGTGCCGCCGACTATCTTATTGACGTCGGTCCCGATGCCGGTCGCCTCGGTGGTACCATCATATATCAGGGCGTCCCTTCTGAACTTGTACCTTCCGAGGAGGCAAAACCTATCCCCGACTCTTACACCGCCCGCTACCTCACCGGCAATCTGAAGATTCCGGTTCCCGCTACTCGCCGTAAATGGCGTGACTCCATCGAGGTCATAGGCGCCATGGAGCACAATCTGAAAAATATTGATGTCAAGTTTCCGCTCGGCGTGATGACTGTGGTCACAGGTGTGAGCGGTTCTGGCAAGTCCACTCTTGTGCGCGACATACTTTTCCGTGCTCTTAACCGCCATGTGGGCAACACAGGCGACGCACCGAGTTCATTCCGCAAACTCGCGGGCGACGTGAGCCGCATTAAGAATGTTGAGTTCGTGGACCAGAATCCCATAGGAAAATCCACTCGCTCCAACCCGGCTACATACCTGAAAGCGTTTGATGAAATCCGTAAGCTGTTCGCCTCTACTCAAGGCGCAAAACAGATGGGATTCTCCGCTTCCGACTTCTCATTCAACTCCGAGGGTGGACGATGTGAGGAGTGCAAAGGCGAAGGCTACATCACCATCGAGATGCAGTTTATGGCCGATATAACAATCCCGTGCGAGGCATGCCACGGCAAACGTTACCAAAAGGATATTCTCGAAGTGGAGTATCGTGGGAAAAACATCTACGACATTCTCGAGATGACCATCAATCAAGCCATCGAGTTCTTCGGTGAGACCGGTGGTTCTCAGGAGAAGCGCATCATCAAGCGCCTCAAGCCGCTTCAGGACGTAGGGCTCGGTTACATCAAAATCGGACAGAATTCCTCCTCTCTCTCCGGGGGAGAGAACCAGCGTGTCAAACTCGCTTCATTCTTCGCCGATGAGAACAAACTCCCCACCATGTACATCTTCGATGAACCCACCACCGGACTTCATTTCCATGACATAGCCACCCTCATGAAATCATTTGACCGCCTCATTTCTCTCGGGCACACAGTGGTTATCATCGAGCACAACATGGACGTTATAAAGTGTGCCGACCATGTTATTGACATTGGTCCCGAAGGGGGCGACAAGGGTGGACAGATTGTGGCTACCGGCACTCCCGAGCAGATTGCAGCCTGTCCCGACTCATACACAGGACAGTTCCTTAAAGAGAAATTATAAAAAAATACATATCAGATATGGCAAAAATAGGAGATAGAGTACGCTTCCTCAACTCAGTGGGAGGTGGAATTATAAAAAGAATTGAGGGCAACATTGCCTATGTGGACGATGACGGTTTCGAGACCCCCACACTCCTGCGTGAGTGCGTGGTCGTGGCATCACCTCAGGAAACTGAAGCCAAGGTAGCTAAGACTCAAGCAGCTGTGACACCGGAAACCATCAGCAATGCCGCAAACAAACCTCAGGTGGAGGAGACTCCGGGTGGCGATAAGCTCAACGTGGTGCTTGCCTACGAACCGGCTGAAATCAAGCACCTCAACACCACGACTTTCGACACATATCTGGTCAACGACTCGAACTATTATCTCTATTTCACCTACATGACCCGCGCCGACGAGGATAAGGGATGGACCACTCGTTACGCAGGTGTAGTGGAGCCTAACATCCAGATATTCCTTGAGGAAATAAAGGGTACTGACCTGCCTGGCATGGACCGGGTGGCGTTCCAGCTCATTGCGTTCAAGAACGACCGTGAGTTTAAGCTGAAATCACCCGTGGCTATCGAAACTCCGCTCGATACCACTAAGTTCTTCAAGATGCACTGCTTCCATGACAACGTCTACTTCGACAAGGAGGTCATAGCCATCGAGATTGTGAAGGACGACGTGCCGCGCAGCCGCATGGTCATTGACTCAAGCCGCCTTGAGGAGGGAATCAAGGCTAAGAAAGCGGTGGACCGTCACCTCAGCCGACCGGTGCAGAAAAAACAATCTGCCCGTCCCGCTGTCATTGAGGTCGACCTTCACATCAACGAGCTTATTGACTCAACAGCCGGTCTATCCCCTGCCGACATGCTCAACCTGCAGATTGATGAGTTCCGTAAAGTTATGGACGCCAATCTGAAGCACAAGGGTCAGAAAATCGTCTTCATCCACGGCAAGGGTGAGGGTGTGCTGCGTCAGGCTCTCATGAAGGAGCTTAACCACCGCTACAAGGGACATCAGGTACAGGACGCCTCTTTCCGTGAATATGGTTTCGGTGCCACACAGGTGACAATATGATACTCTGGTTCTCTGGCACCGGCAATAGCCGCTATATAGCCCGTCTGCTCTCCGAAAAACTCGGAGAGCCTATGCGCGAGATGGACCCCGACATTCTCTCATCCCCCTTGCAGCTCCCCGAGGGTACTGTGAGAGTAATATGGGTGTTTCCGGTCTACTCTTGGGGTGTGCCACCTTACGTGTGCCGCATCATCCGCGAAATCAAGATTCCCACCCTCACTTCCTCTATTTGCCACCACGTAGTCATGACTTGTGGCGATGACACCGGACTCACGCCATCAATGTGGCGAAAACTAATCACTGCCCGCGGATGGTCGGCGATGTCTGCATTCTCTGTGCAGATGCCCAACAACTACGTGAGCATGAAAGGTTTTGACATTGACAGTCCCAAACTTACCCGCGAAAAACTTGCCGCAGCTCCCGCCCGGGTTAATGAAGTCTCCGAAGAGCTTCTCCGGAGCGAACATGACCGGCTGCCAGTTACGGATGTTGTGAGCGGTAGCTTCGCTTGGGTCAAGACACGCATAATCTATCCCTGGTTCGTGCGCTATGCCATGTCACCTGCTCCATTCCGCTGCACTGACGATTGCGTATCGTGTGGGAAGTGCTCTCGTATCTGCCCGCTACACAATGTCACCATGTCCTCCCCCACTCCTGCAGCCAACAGTCACCCCACCTGGGGCAACAACTGCGCCGGATGTCTGGCTTGTTACCATGTATGCCCCAAGCACGCTGTGCAGTATGGAAAATCAACCATCCACAAAGGGCAGTACCTGAATCCCTACATCTTCATGAATCGTATTTAAAAGTAGAATGATAGTTCCCAAAAACAAATTTCAAACATTAATTGTTATTTATTAAGTGTTATAAATGTTTTTTATCAAACAGCTAAATAAATAATATATATGGAAAAGAAATCAATAAAGGGAACTCGTACTGAACACAATCTTCTTGCATCATTTGCTGGAGAAAGCCAGGCACGCTCGCGTTATACACTCTTCGCAAAGAAAGCCGAGGAGGAAGGATACATGCAAATCGCTAAAATTTTCATGACAACAGCTGAGCAGGAGCTTGCACATGCTGAGATTTTCTTCAGTCTGCTTGAAGGTGGCACCGTCACCATCGAGGCTGGTTACCCCGCCGGTGTGGTTGCCGACACAGTGACCAATCTTCGCGAAGCCGCAGCTGGTGAGCGCGAGGAATGGAGCGACCTTTATGCCAACTTCGCACAGATTGCCGACGAGGAAGGTTTTCCCGCAATCGCAGGCGTATGGCGCCGCATAGCCAAAGTGGAAATCGAGCATGAGAAACGCTACATCCAGGCGATGGAACATCTATCAGAAGGAATGGAGTTCTCTTCAGCCGAACCTACTCAGTGGCAATGTATGTATTGCGGATATGTCCACGAAGGCAAGGACGCACCCAAGAAGTGCCCTGTCTGCGGCAAGGAGCAAGGCTATTTTGAGCGCAAAGCTGACAACTACTAAGCACCCTGTCTGATATACACGTAACCCCTCATCGTGCTGCAACGCGATAGTCAACACTACAGTGTGGCTTCATCGGGCAGCCGGGATGAGGGGTTACGTGTGTCTGTACGTCTCTGTAATTTTTTTAACTCTTAAAAAAATTTACGCACTCTTACATTATCGCACCTTTTTAGGTTGTTTGTGATATTACCTTTGCATTACGGATACATCCTGTCATTCTATCTTCTCAACCCAGCACCCCTTCATCAGTAGGTCACCCGTCAGCGCGCTGAAGCTGTCGCATTAGTCCCAATGTGGGGGATGGGAGGGAAATCTGATTGACAGATTCCTCAAGAAAATAAAATTATTTAATTTTTAATCAGTTCTCTGAATGAAAAGCAAAGAAATCACAACGTTTGCAATCAATTTCATGGAATCTATTCCTCCATGAAATTAACACCCACAACTATGGCTTTGTGGTAGTTATGGTGAGGTTGGCGGGTTTCATTCCTGGGGCTGTGGCTCGTAAAGTAAGCGCTCCCGGGGTAGTTCCGGTACGGAGAATAGCTGTTGCGGCTCCTGAGAACAATTTCATCTTCGGGTCCTGGAAACTTAATAGTGATGTTGCATCACCATTGGCTCCGGCTTCGTAAGTACCCTCACCGGTCACGGTGAAACTTACCATATTGTCAGCTGTTGGAACGATATTACCGTCCTTGTCTGCCACCTGCACTGTCACATATACAAGTTCCTCTCCGTTAGCGGGAGCTGTGGTGCGATTGGGGGTAAGCACGAGATGGTGTGGTTTGCCGGTAGTTCGGATTGTCTTTTCCGCGGCGGGATTTCCGGATGCATCATATGCCACCACCTTTACTTCACCTGGCTCGTAGACTGTTTCGTTCCACATCAGGCGATAGCGTGTCATGTCGGTTGAGTCATTCTTTTCACGCATCCCCTGCGACTTGCCGTTGATAAAAAGCTCGGCCTTCGGGAAATTGGTGTAGACAAACACCGGTGTCACCTCTCCCTCACGACCTTTCCAATTCCAGTGGGGAAGTATGTGGAGAGTAGTGTCCTCCTTGTTCCATTTTGACCTGTAGAGGTAGTAACGGTCTTTCGGAAGCGATGCGAGGTCTATGATTCCAAAATAGCTTGAATGGCTGGGCCATGCATCTGTATCGTAAGGTGTCGGCTCTCCTAAATAGTCAAAACCGGTCCAGACGAACTGTCCTATAACGTAAGGTAGGTCATCGTCGGCAGCGAAGTCTATATCGGGGATATTCGACCATGAGCAAGCCTCCACGTCGTAGGATGATGACTGATTGTCGGGATAAATTGCAGTCTTCTTTACTTCGACAGGGAACTTGTAAACACCTCTCGAGGAAACTGTTGATGCAGTCTCTGAACCGAGTATGATTTTCTGTCCGAGCTTGTCGTAAGCCTCCTTGTAATACTGCGGCTTGTAGTTGAATCCGGGTATATCGAGCGCAGCGGCGAAACCGTTGTTAAGCACGGCTCTGATTTGGTCCATACCATTGGTGACAGGACGTGTCGGGTCGAGTTCATGAATGAGGTCCTGCAACTTGAGCATGGTGGCTATACCATTGTTCTGGTCCCACTGCGATGGCACCTCGTTGCCGTGACTCCACATCACCACCGAGGGATTGTTGCGGTAATGCTTCACCATATTTGTGATGTCGCGTTCCCACCATTCATCAAAGATGGAGCCATAACCATTGGGACTCTTGGGTCGGAAACTCCAGTCATCGAAGGCTTCTACCATAAGCATGATACCCATCTCGTCGCAAAGTTCCACGAGCTCTGGGGCGGGCATGTTATGTGAAGTGCGTACCGCATTCACGCCCATATCCTGCAGAAGTTCGAGCTGATGGCGGATGGCAGAGCGATTTACTGCCGCTCCGAGCGGACCGAGGTCATGGTGGAGACATACGCCCTGGAATTTCACCAGAGAGTCATTGAGGAAGAAACCCTTGTCGGGGATATATTCGAGCTTGCGGATACCGAAACGTGTCTCATAACTGTCGAGTTCCTTTTCCTTATCATCGTAGATGCGGGTCATGGCTGTGTAGAGCGCAGGCTTCTTCACCGACCATAGGTCAGGATGCTCGACGAGGAAGTTCTGGTTCACCACCTGTCCGTGAGCGGGATAAAGGGTCGATTCCTTTGCCACTTCGCGTCCCTGAGGGTCCAAGATTGTGGTCACTATCTTGAGATTCTGTCCCTTGGTAGCACCCTCAATCTCTGTCTTTAGGTTGACGGAGGCGTATTCGCGGCTCACTTTAGGTGTGGTGACGTAAGTACCCCATACAGGCACATGGACTTTTCCGGTCTCCACTATGTGGACGTTGCGGTAAAGCCCTGCGCCAGGATACCAGCGCGAAGCACGCTCCTTGTTCTCAAGCTTAACCTCGAGTACGTTTTCGCCAGGGCGTATTGCATCGTCGAGATTGAGGTAAAAGGTGTTGTAACCGAAACCCCAGTTGCCCACAGGCTTGCCGTTGAGGATTACCTCCGGATTGCTCATCGCACCGTCAAATATCACGGTAAATGAGCGCCCGGTGGTGTCGGGAACATTGAAGGTAGTGCGGTACTCTCCCTTTCCTATGAATGGGAGACCGCCGGTGCGACCTGTCTTCCAAGTCTTTTCTGTCTCGCCGTTCTGGGTTATAGCCACTTCCTGTAGGTCGTTGGCACGGTCAAACGGTCCGTAAATTGCCCAGTCATGTGGCACTTTCACATCCTGCCAGCGGGTGGAAGGTGTGGCTTCCCCCTTGGTAAACTGCCAGCCATCGGTGAGTGTGGTCACTTTTCTGTCTGATGCCTGCGAACCGAGAGCGACCAGCAGTGAGAGGGTTAGAATTGATGTTGTTTTTTTCATTTATAGTGGTTGTATTTAGTTTAGATTTTATAACGGAGAGAGATTCGATTGAAATTTTTTGCAGCAGAGAGAGAGAAATTCGATTGATGATTCAACCTGAGAGTTAATCTACCTGAAGTCAATCCTTAAATAGAACAAATCATGACATACGCGGAAACCCTCGAGACTGTCAATCCTTGAATGGGTCAAGAGCTTCGGTAGGTGCTCCGTCGATGAAACATCCTTTGGTGTAACCGCTGTTGTAGCCTGCAGGAGCCTGCGGTTCCCAATAGAATATACCGTCGACATATCCGAGCTTTTCACACTCACTTCGAAGATATGTCAGCCACTTTTTGGCTACGTCACCACGGGAATAGTGCATTCCGACCTCGCAGATTACTATAGGTTTACCATAAGTGGCGTGCAGATTCCTGATGTTGGCAAGACACTTGTCGGTCATCTCCTTCCATGTATCAGGCTGCGCATCTGTTGGGTCATCGGGATAAAGCGACATCCCTATCATATCGTAGCGGGCGCCATGCTCCTGGAGCTTAGGGAATAGATTGGTATAACGCCACTCATCCTCCCCCCGGTCCAAATGGATTATCACCTTGGCATCGGGAAATATGGCTTTCACAGCATCGTTACCGGCATTGATGAGGCGGGTGAGATTGGCAGGGTTGTCTATATGTCCTAATGGATGTAGCATACCTGGGGTAATTTCGTTGCCTATCTGCACCCACTCAGGAGTAATCCCCTCGGCTTTAAGCTTACCGAGCATATCGGTGACATGCTCCCCTACTTTGGCTGTCAGACCATCTATATCAAGCTCTCGCCAGGCGGCTGGAGTGCTCTGATGCCCCGGGTCAGCCCATGTGTCGGAGAAATGGAAATCAATCATAAGGCGCATTCCCAAAGCGTGGGCACGGCGTGCCTTAGCCATCACGTCGTCAATCCCATTCCATCTGTCGGCAGGATTCACCCACACGCGCAGACGCATGGAGTTGACACCTTTGGTATCGCGGAGGATTTGCATGGCGTCACCATCTACCGGAGAGCCGGGAGCATGGAATTTCAACCCTTCACTCTCCATCTGTGTGAGCCAGCTCATGTCGACACCTTTTGCAAAGGGCAAAGCTGAAGGAGCTGGGTCTACGGGCGAGGGGTTGGCGTCGTTGTCAGGTGCGTTATGGTCACTGCTGCATGAGCAGCTGAGTAAAGTCATAGATGCGAGCACCGCAATGGCGACAAGGCAAAATATACGGGAGATTTTCATTCGGTTTTCTGAATTTCCTATCTGTTTTTCGTGGTTGGTAAGTATGTTTCAGTAGTCGTTACTACAAATTTACGAAAAATATTGGAAAGTACCCTCAAAATGATGATAAGTAATACGTTAAAAAATAAAAAAGAATAATTGTCTATGCTTTTAAATGATTTCTCGTGACAGTGTAAGCGCACAATAAAGAGGTCGTCCTTCAGAACTGCCCTGAAAAGTCAGATAAAAACCTTTCATTGGAGGCACTTCTTTCAGCGACGACCTCTGTAATATCCAAAGATAATATCCGGATATGCATTCCATCATAAAATGAACTACATTATCCGGATATATATTTATCTATTGTGATATAATATCAAATGCAATGTGTGTGGATTAGAGCCCCAGCATTATACCGGTTGAGATTGACTTGAAACCAAGCCCTGTGGAACTCTTGAGCACCTCCATCGGAGCGTAGCGCACGTAGATACCCACCGATTTGTATTTTATCTCTGCCATCATATCGACTGTCACCGGCTTCTGATGTATGCGGCGGGTCTTGATGGAATAGTCGTTGGAGCCTAAACGATACTGAGTCTTGATGTTGCCACCGGTGTTGAAATTGAGCACGGGACCAGCCAGAAACTGGAAATTGCGTCTGCTCCCAAAGGATATGCCATAAAGCACAGGAATCTGAAGACTGAATGTCTGTATGCGCGAGCGATGACGTGACGAACCCTCTTCGTAGGGCATGAGTGTGATTCGTCCCTCCTCATCCTTATGGAGATATCTGTCACCGGTTGTGACATAGTTTCGCCAGTCGATACCGAGTCCGGCAGTGAGCGAGTGAGGTCCATGAGTCATTCTCACACCGAGAACTACCGCCCAAGTAAATTCATCACTCTTCCACATGGAAGCATCCATGGAAGGGTCGCAATCCAATGTGCCGACCCATCCGGCACCCCATCCGCCTGACACAAGGTCCCATCGAGTTCCTCCCGATTTGCCCAAGTTGACTCCGAGCTGTATACCGAAATCGCTGCTCTTGTCCCCAAGAAAGGTCTTGACATAGCGGTTGTCCGGGTCAGGAAGGTCATAGGTGTACTCCACGTTGTGATTCTTGTCGGTAGTGAACTGAACCAGAAGCCTCTTGGTATCAGTCTCGGCAATCAGTACGTTTGTGATATCGGTGTAATTAATCTTGCTACGCTCGTCGCTGCGTACACGGGTAGAGCTTCCTGTCTGGTAATAGAAATTGTCAGCCGAACCGTCTACATTATTCACAGCTATAGTGGTGTTGGTGCGGTATCTCGAAATTGCGATGGCTGATGCTTTAGGAGAAAAGAGAAGTGTGTCCACCCTCTCTACGGGTGCTGAAGCTAAAGCGGTGAAAGCTGTGGCAATGAAGCATAATGCGGTTATGATAATATGACGTGTCATGATGTGATGCGTTGGAATAGTTTTTAAAATAGGAATAAAAGATTGGTTATTTTACATTTTTAGCCATTGACTGTATCAGAGAAGAAGCCTCGCTCTGAGAGATGGGACCTTCGAAGTAGACCACCATCATGTTGCTCCCCTTCTGCGGAGCATTGTTGAGATAATAGAGGAAGCGATTCACCTTCTCTCCACCTTCGGTTATGGGACGGAGCATGAAAAAGGCATAGTGCAGCTTACCCTCTTTATAGCGGATGTTGCGCCCCACGGATTTCGCTCCGTCGGCAAGCACCATCGGCTCGATGATTGAGGCATACTTCGATGACGGACCTTTGAACGTGGCAAACACGTTGAGGTCATGGCGCCGCAGAAATTGGTGGTTGCCACTCATCATGGTTTCTGTGACTGTGGGGTCTCCGGCATAACGTCCGTTGAAAATCTGACCGATTTCCAGCCCTGTCTGCGCCGATGCCATCGCCGACAATGTCAGAACCAACATAAAAGCAATGAATGAACGTTTCATAATCATAGACTGTTAAATATCATTTAGTTACATATAATATCTTATATTTCCAGAGGATTGACGGAGGATTCGTACCGGTCAACTGCCGGGGCTATCATTTCCAGTTCGTCAATGAAAGTCTGCTGGGCAGATTCGGCAGCCTCGTTAAGCTCCGAAGTGCTCTGCGCCATCAGTGCCATTACGACATCCTCGTCTGTCACCATAGCCCCGTTTACATAAGCCACACAGGTCGATGCGGCAGGATTGACTTGTGAAGCCGTGCGGTTGAGCATCCATCCGAGAGTCATCACCACAGCCAAGGCAGCCGCGATGCTCAATCCTGCAGTCAGACTACGCCAGCGTGAACGCTTCAGCACCACCGGGGCTTCCTGCGGAAGTGATTTAGAGGCAGGCGCATCCATCTGCAGCGAGCAACTTTGCGGAGTGAGGAAACCCATCAATGCCCGCGCCTCATCTATGGCGGGATGGGCAAACCCGGTCGAGGCAATCACCCGCCTCAGCTGCTGCTCCTGCTCGTCGGAAAGCTCGCATTCGAAGTATAATTCAATCGCTTCGAGAAGCTGCTCAAGTGTCATATCTGAAGTAATCATATCGTTGTTATTCTGAAGCATGTTGTTTACGGTAAATTTCTCTGATTGTCTTTCTCGCCCGGCTTAGTGTCACTCTTACATACTCCGGCGTCATTTCCAGCTCGGCGGCTATCTCCTGATAGGGCATCCCCTCTACGTCGTGCCGCCTGAACACTTCATATTGCGTGTGGCTCAGCACCTCGCGGCTCAGTTTCAGTACCGCCCGATAGGTTGCCTCCCGCCGGGCAGCCTCATCATCATCCGTTTCAAGCTCATTTGCTTCGGGTAAGCTCTCAATTGGAACCGAGATGGAGGACTTTGAGCGACGGAGAGTGTCGATGGCAGAATTTCGCACCGCAGTGTAGCTAAGTTTGATAGCAGAGAGCTCGTCGGCTATATCGCCATGCTTGCTCCACAGGCGGCAGAAAGCGTCGTGAATCACATCGTCGGCATCGTCACTGTTGCCCACAATCCCGGCAGCCACATTGTGCAGCTTGTCTCGGAATCGGATGAACGTGGATGATAAGATGGTCTGTTTCACTGTGTCGTCGGATTGTTTGGTTTCACTCGGGAGAGGTGGTTCAATCGTTTTTTTACTTAGATAACGAAGGCATCTGTGATATGTAACAGTTTTATTTGATTTTTTTTGAAATTTTTTTTGCGATTGGTATTATACGACGTCTATTAGCGATGTATTAATTGGTCACATCATGGTGAGACTTCAGGAGACGGAGTGCTTCATCGTAGTCTTTACTCATCACCATAAGTCTCACGCCTCCTATGGCTTGGGGCATGGGGAGGACTCCGACAATGGTCTCATTATCAAGAATGCTACGAATGTCATGATTCTCGAGCATACCGCGGGCTATGTTGGCTTCCACGGGGCTTGCAAACTGGGCTACACATACAAGTTCCATATCAATAAACTGATTTACTTTTAAATTAAACCTATTTTTATAACAAAACGCTTAACATTAATTCCATTGGCAACTGCTATCAAACAACCGATTTTAACCTTTTTACATGTATTAATATCGGGGGTGCCTGAAATTCTTTTTTAATTCCAGCCGGTTCTAAAGAATAAAAGGCTACATCAGTTTAAAATCAAATGGACCGGTTTAAACCTTTGATTAAGAGTTCAAACCGGTCCATTATGAAATAATTTTTTAAACAGACTCCTATCTGTTTTCTGAAGAAACCATTTTATTCCTGCTCTACCTCGGGAGCTTGCTCATCAGAGGTATGCTTGCGAATCTCAGTAGAGAGCTCTGTCACACCGGGGGTGTATGATACAAATATCTCATCGCCCGGTTGAACAGAAGAGTCAATTATCAGCTCAGCGAGATTATCTTCAAGATACTTCTGGATGGCTCGTTTGAGAGGACGGGCGCCAAACTGAGCGTCATAGCCCTTCTCGGCAATGAAATTCTTAGCCTCATCTGTGAGCGTAAGCGTGTAGCCGAGCTCCTTGACGCGCTTGTAGAATCCTGCGAGCTCGATGTCGATAATCTTGAAGATTGCCTCCTTGGATAGAGGGTCAAACATGACTATGTCGTCAATACGGTTAAGGAACTCCGGAGAGAAAGCCTTATTGAGAGCTTTCTGCAGCACTCCGTGGCTGTATTCCTTATCATCGGCAGGACGGGTGTTGAAGCCAATGCCACTGCCAAAGTCCTTAAGCTGACGACTGCCGATGTTGGATGTCATTATAATTATAGTGTTCTTGAAGTCAATCCTGCGACCAAGAGAGTCGGTAAGACGTCCTTCATCCATAACCTGCAGAAGTATGTTGAATACGTCGGGGTGCGCTTTCTCTATCTCGTCAAGGAGCACTATAGAGTAAGGACGTCGACGCACTTTCTCAGTAAGCTGACCACCTTCCTCATAGCCAACGTATCCCGGAGGCGCTCCTACGAGTCGCGACACGGTGAATTTCTCCATATACTCGCTCATGTCAATGCGCACAAGTGTGTCGGCAGAGTCAAACATGTACTCAGCAAGTTTCTTGGCAAGATGTGTCTTACCCACACCTGTGGGACCAAGGAACATGAAGGTACCGATAGGCTTATTGGGGTCCTTGAGACCGATGCGGTTTCGATGAATCGCCTTGACAATCTTATCGATAGCGCCATCCTGTCCGATAATCTGCCCTTTGAGCGCGGGAGCCATCTCCTTGAGACGACGACCTTCGGCCTGAGCTATACGCTGAACCGGCACACCGGTCATCATGGCCACGACCTCGGCAACCTTCTCCTCGTCGACAGTCTCGCGCATTGAGTCCAGCTGCTTCTCCCACTCACTCTTGGCAGCCTCAAGCTGAGCCTTCAACTGCTGCTCCTTGTCACGGTAGGAAGCCGCCTTCTCGAAATTCTGCGACTGCGCCGCACGCAATTTCTGCGCCGATGTAGCCTCTATCTCCGCCTCCAGGTCCTCAATCTCCTTGGGAACAGTGATGTTAGTGACATGCACACGGCTACCAGCCTCGTCCATGGCATCAATCGCCTTATCGGGGAAATTGCGGTCGGATATATAGCGTTCAGTCAGGCTCACGCATGCGTCAAGAGCCTCAGGAGTATATGTGACATTGTGATGGTCCTCATATTTATCCTTGATATTGTCAAGAATCACACGAGTCTCCTCGGTGGTGGTAGGCTCTACCATCACTTTCTGGAAACGACGTTCGAGAGCTCCGTCATTCTCGATGTTCTTGCGGTATTCATCGAGAGTTGTAGCACCAATACACTGAATTTCACCACGTGCAAGCGCAGGTTTGAGCAGATTGGCAGCATCCATCGAACCAGCGGCATTGCCGGCACCAACAATGGTGTGCAGCTCATCAATGAAGAGGATTATATTCTTATTCTTAGCAAGTTCGTCAAGGATAGCCTTTATGCGCTCCTCGAACTGACCACGATACTTTGTCCCGGCAACAATCGAAGCCATGTCAAGCGAAATCACGCGCTTGTCGAACAGAATGCGAGACACTTTCCTCTGCACAATGCGCAGGGCAAGTCCCTCGACAATAGCCGATTTACCAACACCAGGCTCGCCAATGAGCACGGGATTGTTCTTCTTACGGCGACTGAGTATCTGTGCAAGACGCTCTATCTCAACCTCGCGACCAACCACGGGGTCCAGACGTTCCTCCTCAGCGGCAAGAGTCATGTCGTTGCCATACTTATCGAGCATAGGGGTGTCATTTCCACGGCGCTGCGCCGTTGACGCTCCACCTCTCTTAGAAGACTGCGACTGAGACTGCGAACCACCTCCTGCCGGCTTTCCACCGGGAAGCTCATCGTCATCCTCATCATCCTCAGTGAAGTCTGCACCCATCCGTGGAGCAGTGTTGCTATTGGCAGCCATAAGGCGGTATAGAGACTCATAGGTCACGCCCGCACGGTGGAATGGCTCCATGAACTCGGAATTCTGCGCATCAGAGTTGTGGAAAATGGCAAGGAGCAAATGTGTCGAATCCACAAGATTGCTCTTGAGCATACGCGCCTCAAGCACACTAAGTTTGATGATACGACCAGTCAGGTCACTGATAGAGACGTCGTTGAGATTCACTGTACCACTGTAGTCACCCTCGGTGGATGCATTGAACAACGCTTTGTCAAGCGCCTCACGCAACTCATAGGCTGACGCCCCTTTGGCAGAACGTTCAACCAGCCGCGAAGGCTCTCCTTCTGTATCATTAAGCAATGACAGCAACAGATGCTCAGGCATGACATAGCGATTGTTATGTCGGGCTGCCTGCTTCGGCGTGTCATTGATTATTTCCTTAAATTTCTGTGAGTAAACAGTATCCATCAAAATTTTTACCTTTCTTTAAATGTGGTGATTTAAGAGGGAGCAAACAGATAAAAAGAAGCGCCCTCAGAGATGTGGTGAACTGGTAAAAGAGCAAAAATTGTGCCAAACTTCGTCAATTTGTACTATTTTAATATAATAACAAATAAAAACACAATCTTGCTCTGCAAAGTTACAATTTTTGTAAAAAAATTCTTACCTTTGTGGGAAGTTTTCTCTTAAATAAATCTCCTCAGACACCTTAATAAATAAGCAACTGAAAAAAATCAACAGCAGTTCAGATATGATTGAACAAGACCGCATCATTAAGATTAACATCGAAAATGAGATGAAGAGCGCCTACATCGACTACTCAATGTCGGTGATAGTGTCGCGTGCGCTCCCTGATGTGCGTGACGGCCTGAAGCCCGTGCACCGCCGCGTGCTATTCGGAATGAACGAGATGGGCAACACATCCGACCATCCCCACAAGAAATCAGCCAACTGCGTAGGCGAGGTCATGGGTAAGTACCATCCCCATGGCGACTCGTCAATTTACGGCACCGTAGTGCGTCTGGCTCAGCCCTGGGCTATGCGCTACACACTGGTGGACGGTCACGGAAACTTCGGTTCGGTCGATGGCGACGGCGCAGCGGCCATGCGTTACACCGAGGTACGTCTTCAGAAGCTCGGTGAGGAGATGCTTGCAGACATCGACTCTGACACAGTGGATTTCCAGCCCAACTACGACAACTCCCGTCAGGAGCCGGTGGTGCTCCCGACCCGCTTCCCCAACCTGCTGGTCAACGGAGCATCGGGTATCGCCGTAGGTATGGCCACCAACATGCCCACCCACAATCTCTCGGAAGCCATCAACGCCTGCGTGGCTTATATCGACGACCCTGAGATCGACATTCCCGGGCTGATGAAATATATCCCCGCTCCCGACTTCCCCACCGGCGGCACCATCTACGGCTACAACGGCGTCAAGGAGGCCTACGAGACCGGTCGAGGTAGAATAGTGATTCGTGCAAAGGCCGAAATAGAGGTGGAGGACAACCACGAGAACATCATCGTCACCGAAATCCCCTACGGTGTCAACAAGGCCGAGCTCATCACTTATATCGCCGACCTCGTGAACGAGAAGAAACTCGACGGCATCGCCGACATCAACGACGAGAGCGACTACAAGGGCATGCGCATAGTCATCAAGCTCAAGAGCGACGCCAACTCCAACGTGGTGCTCAACAAGCTCTACAAGATGACCCAGATGCAGGCATCGTTCAGCGTCAACAACGTGGCGCTCGTGAACGGACGTCCCCGCACCCTCAATCTCAAGGAACTTATCAGCGAATTCATATCACACCGACATGAAGTGGTGATTCGCCGTACAAAATATGAACTCCGCAAAGCGCAGGAACGCGCACATATCCTCGAAGGGTTGATTATAGCCTCACAGAACATCGATGAGGTAATAAAGATAATCCGTGCCGCCGCCGACACCCAGTCGGCCCGCGAGGCTTTGAAGGAACGCTTCGGTCTCACCGACCCGCAGACTGCCGCTATCGTGGAAATGCGACTCCGCCAGCTCACCGGACTCGAGCAAGACAAGCTCAAGAACGACTATGAGGCTCTTGAACGCGAGATAGAACGTCTGGAACTCATCCTCTCGGACGACAATGTGTGCCGTGCCTTGATTAAGGATGAATTGATTGAAGTACGCGACAAGTATGGCGACGACCGCCGCACCGACATCGACTACACCGCCGGCGACTTCAACGCCGAGGACTTCTATGCCGACGACGACATGATCATCACCATCTCGCACCGTGGCTACATCAAGCGCACCCAGCTCAGCGAGTTCCGCGCTCAGAACCGCGGCGGTGTCGGCGCCAAGGGCTCCGACACCCGCGACGAGGACTTCATCGAGCACATCTACCCGGCCTCGATGCACAACTACATGCTCTTCTTCACCCAGAAGGGCCGCTGCTACTGGCTCAAGGTCTACGAGATACCCGAGGGAGCCAAGAACTCCAAGGGACGTGCCATCCAGAACATGCTCAACATCGACCGGCGATGACTCCATCAAGGCATTCATCTGCACCAAATCTCTCGGCGACGAGGAATTCGTCAGACCCACAACCTCGTGTTCGCCACCAAGAAGGGCGTAATCAAGAAGACACGTCTGAAAGCCTACTCCCGTCCTCGCGCCAAGGGTGTCAACGCCATCATCATCCGTGAGGGCGACGAGCTGCTGGGCGTTGAGATGACCGACGGCAACAGCGAAATCCTGCTCGCCAACCGCAACGGTCGTGCCATCCGATTCCACGAATCAAAAGTGCGTGAGATGGGACGTATGTCGGCAGGTGTCAGAGGTATGACTCTCGACAACGAAGAGGATGAAGTGGTAGGCATGATTTGCATGGAAGAGGGCACTATCAACAATATCATGGTGCTCAGCGAACGTGGCTACGGCAAGCGTACTCCGCTCGACACAGAGATGGAAGTTGACGGTAAGATGGAGAAGGTGGCAGTATACCGCGTCACCAACCGCGGCGGCAAGGGTGTGCGCACCATGAACATCACCGAAAAGACCGGCACACTCGTGGCCATCGAGAGCGTCAACGACGGCAACTGACCTCGTCATCATCAACAAGAGCGGCATCACCCTGCGCATCCACGTCGCCGACATCAAGCTGCAGGGTCGTAACACTCAGGGCGTGCGCATCATCAACCTTGACAAGCGTAAGGACACCATCGCATCGGTATGCTGCGTCGACTCAGACCCCGAAGAGGAAGTGGAAGAAGTAGTGGAACAGGAAGTAATACCTGAAGCACTCGATGAGGAACTGACACCGGAAGCCGAGGAAGAAATCGTAGATGAGGAAGAAATCGACGAAGAGCTTGATGAAGCAACCGAAGCAGATGATGAACAATAGAACTGATTTAAACTTTTTACAAAATGTTAAATCCAGAACTGATTGGGACTTCGTTTTTAATCTTTGATTCCCTTTTTGGTAAATTTTTCCATCTTTCTTCAGTCGTATAGCTCGCTATACTCCTTCATCAAGACGAAAAATTTCCTCAAAAATAGAACCAAATCTTAAAAAGTAAAAAGTTTAAATCAGTTCATAAACTCAAATCACCGATTCTAATTGTAGAACTAAAATCTAATCATTCCTAATATCAATTTTTATGAAAAAGACTTGCGTCCTAACTCTCGGACTTTTCACTGCACTGTCAATGTCCGCACAGCTCAATGTTGTGAAAGATGCAGAAAAGGCATTCAAGGGTGCTGACAACTATGGCGCTTATCAGAAAGCCATTGAAGCAATCAAACCCGCATTTACCAACCCCGAGACTGACAAGCAGGCTCAGACCTATTGGATTCCCGGCAAGGCAGGTTTTAAGATTTATGATGACATGTATGCCAAGAAGGCAATAGGTCAGGATGTCAATCTGGCAGATATGGGTTCAGCTCTTATCGATGGCTACGAATATGGCATGAAGGCACTCGCCCTTGACAGCGTGGCAGATGCCAAAGGCAAAATCAAGACTAAATTCTCAAAAGATATCGTGAGCCAGATTGTAGGTCACATGCAGGACTTCATGACTTCCGGTTCTACTTTCTGGGACAGCCATGACTATGCAAAGGCATACAATGCGTGGACCATATACCTCTCAATACCTCAGAATCCCCGCTTCGGCAAGTCAGCTCCCGCTGCACTTCCCGATTCAACCGTAGCACAGTTTGACTATTACCGCGCACTCTCTGCATGGCAGGCAGAAATGCTTCCCCAGGCAGCCGAGGCATTCGACCAGTTGGTAAAACTTGGCTATGATGACCCACAGGCTTATGACTACGCTTACAGTGTGGCTTACCAGATGCAGGATGAGAACCGCAAGCTCTCTTACTCAAAGGCAGCCCTCGACAAGTTCGGCACAAAGAACCCTGTGTTCCTCCAGCGTATAGTTAACAGCTATATCGACGCAAAGCAGTATGACCCTGCCAAGAAGATGCTTGAGGAAGCGATTGCAGCTGACCCCAACAACGCAGCTTACTACCTCTCACTCGGTGTGCTCTATGAAAACCAGGGCAACAACGAGGAAGCAGAAAAGGCATACGCAAAGGCAGTGGAACTCGACCCCAACAATGCATTTGCCAACTACTACTTCGGTCGTATGCTCGTAATCAAGTATGACAAGATGGACCAGGAAGCAGCCAACATGTCACAGGCAGAATACAACAAGTACAACTACGAGAAGATGCGTCCGCTCCTTCTTGAATCAGTGAAGTACTTTGAAAAGGCTTATGAGCTTGACAACGAGAACACAGACCCGCTCCGTTACCTCAAGAACATCTACTACAACCTCAACGACGGTAAGAACCTCGAACGCGTAGAGAAGCTTCTTCTGTAATACTTTAATCAGGGAAACTGCTTAAACAATTCATTTCACCTTGATTCCGGCATTATTGTCAGACCAAGTGCTGAACGGACTGATTTAAACAATTTTTCCACGAGGTAATCAACTTATTTTTGAGTTGCGGTGTCCGTATTTGAAACATCTATCAAAATCACGGGACTCCGCAACTCAAATACTATATATACAACCACAAAACAGATTATCAGATAACAAGCACTTATGACCATGTCAACTCTTTCACAGTTTGATTCGGCACTCGCTACCTGCCGTGACATATTTGAAAAGAAATTAAAGGATTATGGCGCGTCATGGCGCATCATGCGTCCCCGCTCCATCACAGACCAGCTATATATCAAGGCTAAGCGCATACGCACGCTCGAAGAGGGAGAGGCTATGGTCAACGAAGGTGTACTCGGCGAATTCATGGCTATAGTCAATTATGGAATAGTAGGTCTTATACAGCTCGAACATGGATATGCCGACGAGGTCGACATGAGCCCCGAGAAAGCGATGGAGCTCTACGACAGCAACGTGAAAATAACCCGCGACCTTCTTGCCGCCAAGACCCATGACTACGGGGACGCATGGCGCGGAATGCGTGTCAACTCCTACACCGATTTCATACTCACCAAACTTCAAAGAGTGAAGGAAATTGAGGCAAACCAGGGACGGACATTAGTGTCGGAGGGCGTTGACTCAAACTATATGGATATAATAAATTACGCAATCTTTGCCATAATAAAACTGACCGATGTCGACTGAGGAGAAACCTTTCATCTCACGGCTGTATCATCCGGCGGTGGTGTGGCTTCTACGTATAATCGTAGGCGCCACGTTTGTCATGTCAGGGTTTGTCAAAAGTGTTGACCCCTGGGGCAGCGTGATAAAAATCGGGGAATACCTCAACGTGTGGGGCTGGGATATTCCATCAGCCCTTGTGACTTGCGGAGCTTTTATGCTCGGAGGGGTGGAATTTGTATTCGGTATACTTCTCTTTCTGGGTTGCTACCGCAGAATATCGGTATGGATATTGTTTGCCATGATGTGCGTGATGCTTCCGCTCACACTCTACATTGCAATCGCCAATCCAGTAGCCGACTGCGGCTGTTTCGGCGAATTTATCATACTATCGAATCCTGCAACATTTGTAAAGAATATATTCCTCACACTGTTTCTGGTGTATCTGCTGATGTTTAACCGGAGGGTATCAGGACTGTTTATCCCCTATGTGCAGTGGATGGTAGGCGGAGTGGTCACATTCTATATACTCGCCGTGGCATTCTATAGCTATAACGTGCAGCCGATGATTGACTTCCGCCGGTTCGCACCGGAAACGCATCTGATAAATACCGCTGAGGATGAAGAGGATGGAGATGAACCGGTGTTTGAATATGTCTATGAGCGCGATGGCAAGAGAGAAACATTCATGATAGATGCCCTACCCGACTCGACATGGCAATTTGTGGAACGTCATCTCCTTAACGGGACCACAGAGGTGTCAGACGGATTCACCATCATAGAGGATGGAGAAGATATAGCTCCTGATGTGATTTCGCAGGAGGGTGAGCAATTCATAGTCACCATTCCTGATATAAACAAGGTGGATTTGTCGTGCACATATCTAATAAATGAGCTGAATGAATTTATCACCGAACGAGGAGGCTCACTGATAGCCTTGGTCAACAGTGATGAGGCAGGCATCGAGTGGTGGCAGGATATCTCCATGGCTTCCTACCCTATTTACAACACAGAACCGAATCTTATAAAGGAACTGGCACGAGGCAATGCGGCACTGGTATATCTTAACAACGGTGTGGTGAAATGGAAACGCACACTATCGTCGATAAGCTATTCATTTGTCACCGAGACACCGGCATCACAGCTGATAGCCGATTTGGAGCCGCAACCGGGATTTGTGCTTGAGACATTCACCTTCGTAGCCGGAGCAACGCTGCTGGTAATTCTATTTTTCGACAGAAGCGGCAAGCTGGTGGCATGGCTGATAAGAAGACGAAAAAGAAAAAGAAATAATAAGCCCGAAAACACTGCTGAGAATGACTCGGTAGATGCGGGTTGAAAATAAACTCCATACGAATGAGGATTGTTATAAAATATAATTCACATTCGTATGTTTTTTAACCGGATGTTAAAAACAGCCAACTAAAGCTGCACATGACGATGTGGCAGCGATTGTGGATAAACTGAAGAAATGACTATATTTTATTTTTCATCAACAGGCAATTCCATACAGGTGGCACGTGCTTTCGGAGGAGAGCTCGTGAGTATTCCCGCTATGCTTAAAGGTGACAGGAAATATTGGGAAGATGATGCCATAGGGATAGTGACACCAACTCACTTTGGAGCCCCTCCCCGACCGGTCACTGAGTTTTTAGAACGGGTGAGCCTGAAATGCCGCTATCTATTCTGTATCCTCACATGCGGCAACACTCAGGCCGGCGCAGTGAACAAAATCCGCCGGGCTGCAGAGGGGAGGATGAGATTTGATTACATCAATTCCATCAAGATGGTGGATAACTATTTCCCATACTTCAATGTGAGGAAACAGGTGGAGAATCTCGCGGCAAAACATGTGGAAGAGCATCTGAAATCAATAGTGGAGGATGTGAGGAACCGCAGGCGCTATATCGAGGGGACAGATTTATATGGCAAGATTGCCGGATGGTATATGTCAATCTTTCCATTATCGCCCAACGCCTACAAACGGTTTTACGTTCTGGATGAGAAATGCGACAGTTGCGGTGTGTGCAGGAAGATATGCCCGATAGATAACATAGTGATGGATGATGATAAGCATCCTATAATCAGGTCAGCATGCCTGACATGTGGAGCCTGTTACCACAATTGTCCCAATGAGGCGATACACTATCGGGGAGAGAAGTCAGACTACCGATATCGAAACGCCGATGTAAGCCTTGCGGACCTTCTACGGGCGAATGATACAACCGCACAGAAATCACACACCGGAACCAAGAGGATTTTTATAATATACATACTTACATATATAACAACATACTATTATGACACACGTTTCAAATAATAATGATGAAAGGATGTCGGGAGGTGTCAATCCCGGCACCAATGACCTGCATCCAGCCGACTTTGAGTCAGGAGGGTTCGCGCACCATGTGTTTTTCACAGCACGACAGACACTAAAGCGCCATGCGACAGGAGGCAATGTACTGATATTCGCCACCGTACTGGCACTGATTGTAGCCAATATACCGGGCGTCAATACCATTTATAATGACTTCTGGAATCAGGAGATGAGGCTACAGATTGGGGATTTCAACGTGCTCTCGCATGCCGGGCATCCAATGACTATGCTGCAGTTTATCAATGACGCCCTCATGGCAATATTCTTTTTCACCATCGGGCTTGAAATCAAGCGAGAGGTGCTTGTCGGTGAGCTATCATCGTTCAGGCAGGCACTCCTGCCTATCATGGCAGCCTTGGGAGGAATGATATTTCCTGTAGGACTTTATCTGGTACTTTCAGCGGGCACAGACTATGTTGACGGTGCGGCGATTCCGATGGCGACCGATATCGCATTCTCACTTGGAGTGCTTGCCATACTCGGAAGCCGAGTGCCTCTGTCGCTTAAAATATTCCTGACTACCTTGGCGGTGGTCGATGATATCGGCGGTATTATAGTTATTGCCGCATTCTACTCTTCGCATATCGAACTGGCATTTATCGGATATGCCGCCATCGGACTGGCTGTGCTGATAGTCGGTGCCTACATGAAGATACAGACCAAGATGTTCTATGTGATAATAGGAGGCGTGGTGTGGTTTCTGTTTCTCAACTCAGGGATACACCCGACCATTGCAGGAGTGCTTGTGGCGTTCTGCGTACCGTCAGTACCGGTATATGCACCAAAGAAATACATCAAAACCATCCGTCGTACAATACGTAACTTCAATGAAGAGGACGATGTGGCACTTTCACAACGCACAATTCTAAGCCATGAGCAGATGGACTGGCTGAAGAAGATAGAGAGCGCATCGGATAAGGTGATTTCACCGTTGCAGGATTTGGAGGATTCACTGCATCCTGTCACAAGCTATTTGATTATACCGATATTCGCATTTGCGAACGCAGGTATTTTCCTCCTTGACGTGGAACCTGTGAGCATAGTGGAAGGAATAAGCCTCGCCATTATCATAGGACTTGTAGTCGGAAAGTTCCTCGGCATCTTCCTGTTCTCGTGGCTTACAGTGAAACTTAAACTCGCCCCGATGCCTGAGCACTCCAACTGGAAGATGATAGCAGCCATATCAATGCTTGGCGGTATCGGCTTCACCGTGTCACTCTTCATTGCCAACCTATCATTCGGCGATATGGGAGAACCAGGCATGGAGTTGCTGAACAATGCAAAAATTGGTATTGTCATAGGCTCATTCCTCTCCGGCTTGCTCGGATATGTTATGCTCAGCCACTATCTTCCGGCATCCAATCCTGAGCATGATGAGGATGAGGAGCTTGACCATGAAGGAAATTAGCGCCGACAAATAGGTGCATTTGGATAAAAATATGCTACTAATTATGTTGGTATTAAAGAAATATTTCATTAATTTTGCATCCGTATAACTGAAAAACAATACAATATTTTAAATAACATCATCAATGACTATCGACCAGTACAATTTCAACGGCAAGAAGGCCATTGTCCGCGTGGACTTCAATGTGCCCCTCGACGAGAACGGCAACATCACCGACGACACCCGTATCCGCGGTGCCCTCCCCACCCTCAAGAAGATTCTCGCCGACGGCGGCAGCCTCATCATCATGAGCCACATGGGCAAGCCCAAAGGCAAGGTCAACCCCAAGCTCTCCCTCAGCCAGATCAAGGATACCGTAGGCAAATATCTCAACACCGAAGTTGAATTTGCTGAAGATTGCGCAAAAGCTGCAGAACAGGCTAAGAACCTGAAGCCCGGCGGCGTGCTGCTTCTTGAAAACCTCCGTTTCCATCCGGAAGAAGAAGGTAAGCCCGTAGGTATCGACAAGGAAGATCCCGCTTACGATGCAGCAAAGAAAGAAATGAAAGAACGTCAGAAAGAATTTGCAAAAACTCTTGCAAGCTATGCTGACGTATATGTTAACGATGCATTCGGTACCGCACACCGTCGTCATGCCTCTACAGCTGTGATTGCTGACTACTTCGACCAGGATGACAAGATGCTCGGATATCTCATGGAGAAGGAAGTCAATGCAGTTGACAACATCCTTTCAGACATCAAGCGTCCTTTCACCGCTATCATGGGTGGTTCAAAGGTTTCAACCAAAATCGGCATCATCGAAAACCTCATGGACAAGGTTGACAACCTCATCCTCTGCGGCGGTATGACCTACACCTTCGCCAAGGCTCAGGGTGGCAACGTTGGCAAGTCAATCTGCGAGGATGACAAACTCGACCTCGCTCTCGACATCATCAAGAAAGCAAAGGAAAAGGGTGTGAACCTCGTGCTCGGCACCGACTGCGTTGCTGCTGACGATTTCAGCAACGATGCCAACACCATGGTGGTTTCATGCATGGAAATTCCCGAAGACTGGGAAGGTCTTGATGCAGGTCCCGAGACCCGCAAGCTTTTCACCAACGCCATCAAGGATGCAAAGACCATCCTCTGGAACGGTCCTGCCGGTGTGTTTGAGTTCGACAACTTCACAGCCGGCTCACGCGCTATCGCCGATGCAATTGTAGAAGCTACCGAAAACGGTGCGTTCTCACTCGTAGGCGGTGGTGACTCTGTGGCTTGTGTCAACAAGTTCGGTCTCGCTGACAAGGTAAGCTATGTATCTACCGGTGGTGGTGCTCTTCTCGAGGCTATCGAAGGTAAGGAACTTCCCGGTATCGCTGCTATCCGCGGTTCAAAGAAATAATCCGCCCGGTAATTCAGGATTATTTTAAATAACACAAACAAAGGAGCTGTGTCCGAATAAACAGGACTCAGCTCCTTTGATTTTTATACGGTTCTGAAGGATAGAATCAGGGTAACCCGGCTATAAATGCATCAGCCTCCGCACGTGAATGAAAAGTAATAACTGTGCCGTGAAATGATTCCAGAAGGTTACGGATAACGGGGACCTGATTGGAAGGAAAATCAAGTATCCACTGCCTGAATTCATCATCGAGCTTTGTGTCGTTCCACGGCATATCCTCACGCTTCTTCCCCAACCTATCCATAGCCCCTTCAAGACAAATCTCCAAAGGGAGGTCGAAAAAGAATACAGTATCGCAACTGTGCAGACGCACTGGAAGAGTGCGGATATAATTGCCATCGATAATCCAAACGTCTTCTCTCATAATTTCCGACAGCCGCAAGTCAAAATTCTCACGACTCACAGTGGTCCGGTCAGGCTTATGCCATATCATGTCGAGGTAATGGAGCGGAAGACCGGTCTTACCGGCGAGTTTCCGACCGAAAGTGCTCTTTCCGGCTCCCGGACAACCGATGATGATAACCTTTTTCATTTCGAGTACTGATAAAAAGCAAAAACGATATGATGCAAAATTAGAAAATAGTTCTGAAGAATTCAAAAATGAGGGAACGTCACACAAACAATCCATTCAGGCATTATGTTTTATAAATAGATAACCACCGTATTAACCCCAATTTATATTTAATTATGGATATACAGAACATATTGTCAGAGCTTACATCAAAATTTGGTGGCTCATTTGATATCTCGGCAGTGACTGAGCATCTCAAAGGTATTGATACCAGCAAGTTTTCAATGGAAGAAATCATTGAAAAAGTCAAGAGTTCCGGTCTTATCGGCGACCTTGACGGAGATGGCGTCGTAGAAAGTCCGCTTGATGAAATCAAAGGCAAAATCGGCAGTTTATTTGGTAAATAACAGCATTTAAATATCTGGGAGCCGATAGGAATTCCAGGATATAAGAATAGTCCCGCGCGGTTTAAAGACTGCATCGGGACTATTCTTATGTCATAACTATTTGTAAAACCGTAAAAAATATCTTGCAAAAACATATATTTACGTTTTTATAACGTAAGGTAGAAGGATAATCATTTCCTTTGCAGTGGAAAACATGTCATTTTATTCCTGAACTTCCGCTACGACTGTTTTCCAGACAAAGCAACTTACAATCATTATTACAGTCTTATGAATAAGAAAATTTTTACAGCCCTGATAGTATTTATGTCGGGGATTGCATTCATGACCTCATGCTCCGAGGATGATAGTCCACGCCCCGTCGAACCGGGAAGCCAATGGAGTGCAACGGTGAAAGGCAATGGAGAGGTAATCGGTGCGTATCCCGACCTTTATAGCAATTATTGGGAATACACCTACGACATTTCACGTCACGGAGACAAAGTGCTGAAATTTACAGGCGAGTTTCCACATTGCCGATATTTCAGTTTCTCAGTCTACGATGATGAGAACGGTTCGGCAATAGGTGGTATTGATGATGCCGCCATTGAACCCGACAATGGAAGCGATAATCCATTCAGAATATCAACAACGAAGACAGGACGGTTCACCGTATACCTCGTGCCCGAGAATCTTGCAGAGGATTTCAAAAAGAAATTTGCTCCAGAGAATATCTGTATAGTCAAGGATGGTGTGAGAAAAGCATGTGTGATGGTGCGCCAATACCTCGGCACTGATGCAACAGGAACAAATCACGACGAATATGGAGGAGTGGAGCTGCCACTCATCACAGCAATCAACCCAACAACAGGCAAAGAAGTGGAACTCCCCGAGCATATAGTATCGAATGTCTACTCAGCAACGTCGAACGTATACATACTGAAGTCTGACGAATTGCGCGAGGTACCATTTTTCCTTGCCCCTGTAAGCAAGTACTATCCCAACAATTCCACCGCCTATCTCTACGCTCGCACTCGATTAAGAAGCGACAGTGTGCTTACATTCAGTTTTATCCCTGCTCCAATCCCCCAGAAGGCTGAGAATTATGCCGGGGCTGCAGCACGCTACTGGTCAATATGTCTTGGCTCTGCTGCCGATACGCGCTCATACGATTCTCTATGCGATAGAAACGCCAACTGGACCGACGGAGAGAAAGCTGAATTTGTAATCTGTCTAAAAAACAATCCCCGTCTTGCAGAGGTGAAAGCTAAAGTAGAAAGTCAGCAAAAAGCCGGAAAGAATGTCAATATCATGATATGGGACAGCGAAAAACTTAATATCGACGGAAAACCGTTGAGCGAATATATTGCGTTCATGTACCGTAACATTCTTCCAAACCCGGCATGGGAATATTCTATATCCAATATGATTCCTACTGAATATTACGACGGTGTGAAAGAGCCTATAGACCATGTCTCCGACCCACAAAAACAAATAGCAAATATTGCTCTCGGCGACTATGGACCTTCAGGTATAAAGCTCAGCACTGAGGAATATCTGAGATAGTCACACATAAACCGGGGTCAGACTTTTTATAAAGTGTTAAAACAGTTCCATAATCCTGGCGAAAACTCTTTTTTAACACATTCATAGCAAAAAATACTCCTATTGCTAAATGCACTCCAGAAGTTTTGTCTAACTTTTGGGGTGCATTTTGTATAGAATATGGTGATATTTATGAGTTATAGTTATATTCTTTCTGCAAAAACAAATTATGGATAGTCTATCAGGATTGCGTCAATAAGATTGAAGCATTATAACAAAAAAACACGCTAATTGCATTGCTGCAAATCAACGTGTTTTTGGGGGCGGAGTGAGCGAGATTCGAACTCGCGATACGCTTTTGACGTATACACGCTTTCCAGGCGTGCCTCTTCAGCCACTCGAGCATCACTCCATTCAAAGGACTTCAGCAGATTACAAATCCAGTA
>JAAGKN010001004.1_pt1 | contig 59491 bp, 61 predicted proteins | sample 6206371 | NCBI WGS metagenome assembly JAAGKN01 (sample SAMN11533720, study PRJNA540317) | gut metagenome | isolation source: fecal pellets from male and female animal of same cohort | host: Peromyscus leucopus | place: USA:CA | collected 2017 | reverse complement strand
CTCACGTTGAGATGATGGGTCTGATTGGTATGGGTAACAACCCGATGGTTGGAGCTACTGTTGCTGTTGCAGTTAGTATTGAGGAAGCAGCTAAGGCTGGTAAATTCTAAAATATCGCTTTAAAATGGCGTAATTTGGGGGCTTTTCAAGTCGGAGGACGGTTTGAAAGGCTCTCTTTTTTGTTCTGCAAGACTCACATAAGACACTTACACGGTACACAAGCTATAGTTGACATATTTATCTGTTTTTCGTATAATAATAATGCAAGGAGATAATTCTCCATAAAATAGTGTTCGCTTCCTGATATGCGGCTTATAAATGTTCGGGACTAAAATGGTTGTAACACCCTGCTGAGAGGCAGGGCGTTGCTTTTCTATCTCAAACTCGATTGGGAGACTATTCTATGTTACTTGCTCAGCTATATTTTCTTTCAGATCAATATTATCTTGATTTTCCAGACGATAAGTTAATGAAAAATAAAGATATGATTGATGGTGTACTGCATAATAGACCTTGTTTTTTTGCTTTTCAAGATTCAAGAATAGACGAAATATACTGGATTGTTCCGATTTCGTCGAGAACTGAGAAGTTTAAACAGATAGAACAGAATAAAATCAAGAAATATGGCATTTGCAATACGATTCGTTTTGGCACGGTTCTTGGAAGAGACGCAGCATTTCTCATTCAGAATATGTGCCCTGCAACAGAGCGATATTTGAATGCATACATCGATAGAAATAAGCAGCCTATTCGGATAGATGGGCGAGTAGCAGCAGATTCAGAAGGCTACAGAGGAGGAAAATAATGATTTTATCTGATAAGGCGATTATGTCATTGATTCAAAAAGGTACATTATCCATTTCACCGCTTCAGGATAATCAGATTCAGCCTGCAAGCGTAGATATCAGACTTGGAAATACATTCAGTGTGGTGGAGGATTCTTCCACAGGGATTCTTACGTTTGCGCATGAAATTGTCTATAAGGAAATCCATGCGGAAACCTATTTGTTATTGCCAGGGCAGTTTGTTTTAGCAACAACGAAAGAATACATAAGCCTGCCGGATGATTTGACGGCTTTTGTGGAGGGGCGCAGTTCACTTGGCCGGATGGGATTGTTTATTCAAAATGCCGGATGGGTCGATCCGGGTTTTTCAGGTGAAATAACGTTAGAGTTGTTTAATGCTAACCGCTGTGCCATTGAATTGCAGGCTGGCCGCAGAATCGGACAGTTAGTTTTTGCACAGATGGATCAGGCGGCGCAGAATCCTTACTGTGGTAAATATCAGGGACAGCGGGGTGCTACGGGGTCTAAAGTGTATTTGGATGAGGAATCGACGGCTGTTAGATAAATAGAGTTGAACAAAATAGATTTGAATTAGGCGGGGTAAATGATGAAGACAGTTGCAATATGTGGAAGTATGAAATTTAGGAAAGAAATGCAAAGTATAGCGTTTCTGTTAGAAATAAAGCACAATATGAATGTTTTACAATGCGTGTTTAATGTAGATGATTTGGCTATTACACCGATAGAGCAGGTTTTTCTTCAAAATGCACATTACAGAAGAATTGAACTTTCTGATGCAATTTATGTTGTTGATATTCAAGGACATATTGGAGAGCAGGTTTCAAAAGAGATTGCGTTTGCGAAAAGTAAAGGAAAAGAAGTGATTTTTCATTCAGAGTATTGGAAGAACACCATGTATCCGACACGACAAGAAGCAGAAAATTTATTAATAGAGGCGGCAAAATGTAATCCGGGACCGTGGGAAGATCACAGCCGCAATGTCGCGCATTGTGCGGAAAGGATTGCGGTGGCTTGCCGGGATATGAATGCGGATAAAGCATATGTGGCAGGACTTTTACATGATATCGGTAGAAAATTCGGAGTAAAGCATCTGGGACATGTGTATGACGGGTGGAAGTATATGCTTCAACTCGGATATGACGAGATTGCCAGAATATGTCTGTCGCATTCTTTTAACGAGGGAAAATTAGAAGATTATATCGGTAATGTTGACATTACACAAGAGCAAGTAGAAGAGATCAGACAGGCTCTGGCAGAAATGCAGTTTGACGAATACGATATGTTGATTCAGCTTTGTGATTCTATGGCTTCCGCGGACGGCATAGTCGATATGGAAGAGCGTATGAATGATGTCAAAAGAAGATATGGTGCGTATCCCCAGTCAAAATGGGATAAAAATATGGAACTAAAGAAATATTTTGAACAAAAAGTCGGCAAAGACATCTATAAAATTGTAAGTATGGATTAATATCATGTTTATTCTAAGAGCGGACGGTTCATTTCGTAGAGTAGTTCATTGGTGTCGGTGAGGGAGAGGTTGTGTTCTAAGGCAAATAAAATAATGCTGTCACGTTCAATGCGCGCGTAAAGCGCGGGATAGCCTGTCGATTTTAAAAGCTGTTGTGTCTCATCGGCGGAGAGGGGTATAGCAAAACATATTGCGAGGACTTTGTCGCGGGAGGGATTCTTTTTACCGGATAGAAATTCATATGTATATTTGCGGTCTAAACCAGAGCGGCGGATAACATCACTTTTGGTCAGTTGTTTTGTGCGGAGAATTTCGGACAGGTAGTCTGACAGAGGAATCTGCTGTATTAAGTCATCAGATGCTTTTTCTATGTAAGAGGATGCATTTGATGATTTTTTTAATAATTCTAATAATTCACCGGTAGTTTTTTTCATGGTAGGACCTCGCTGTAGAATAATTAATTTATCTTGCAGAAATTTGATTATGGATATAGTATTTTAATTATAATTTATACAGGAGAAATGTCAATGACAGAGAGAACTGATTTAAAGATGAGATATTTTGAAGAAGAATATAAGATGCTTACGACCATAGGAGGGCAGAAGGCGGATAGTGTGGTTCTTGTGAAAAGAAAAACTGACGGAAAAATATATGTCAGAAAGCAGATTAGCCTTGAAGCTGTTACAGTGTATGGCAGACTGAAAAATGTGATAAATCGAAATATGACAAGGGTTTATGATGTTGCCTGTGATGGAGATAAAGGAATTGTTATCGAAGAGTTTATAAATGGCATAACGCTTGCAGAGTATATGGATCAAGTCGGTATTTTGAAGGAAGGCGAGGTATGTGTCATCATGTTGGATCTTTGCAATGCGTTGTCGGAAATTCATCAGATGGGGATTGTACATAGAGATATTAAACCCGAAAATATTATGATTTCCAGCGATGGTATAATCAAGCTGATTGATTTCGGAATCGCAAGAGTGGAGAAGCAGGCGCAGCCACAAGATACGACAATTCTTGGAACGGAAGGGTATGCGGCACCGGAGCAGTTTGGATACGCGCAGACGGACGCCAGAGCAGATATTTATGCAATCGGAGTGTTGATGAATAAGATGCTGACGGGTATGTTGCCGAAACAGTGTCTATATGGTGCAAATCCTATGAGGGATATCATTAGAAAATGTATTGAGATGGATGCGAACAGGAGGTTTCAGTCTGTTCTGGGGCTAAGGGAATCATTGAAGAAGGTACAGCAGGTACAGGGTCATAACAAAGAGAAACGATATATTAAAATTATCCGATTGCTGCCGGGGTATGCATCGGATAATATATCGGTAAATGTTATGGCGACATTTGGATATCTATTTCTTATTCTGAGTACGATTGCGTGTATGCAGGGCTATAGCTCCTCGATAGAAGTTTTTTTGCTGGAATTTCTGGCTGTATTTATTTATGTGTGGGTTGCCACGCTGGTTGGTTTTAATATAGCTGGGTGGGATAGGAAAATATATCCGTTTTACAATTTTCCGAAACCGGCGAGGATTGTCATACGGATTATAATATGGTTTCTTATATTCGGATGTGGGGCAGAGATAGAAAGTTATGTGAAGTATCAGTTGTTGGGGATGGTACGGTAGGGTGAGAAAAGTAAAGAGATAAAATTTATTATATATCTTTCGAGAAGAATTGACACCGAATGTGACACCACATATAATGATATTAGGAGGTATTCATGATGTCGAAGTGGGAAAAGCTATTAACACGTATTTGTACTTTATCAAAAGATCTCCGATTTGATGAATTACGTAAAGTGTTGGAAAGCTATGGATATGAGATGAATGCTCCGAAGAAGTGGAAGTAGTCATTACACATTCCGAAAATCAGGATGTCAACCGATTACGATACCAAAACATGAACCAATTAAGAAAGTTTATGTGGAGATGGTGAAGCAGGTTGTGGAAGGTGAGGAGAAAAATGATGAAGACGTTGAATGATTATATGGCAATGTCTTATCGTATGGAAATTGTAGAAGATAAGGATGAGGGTGGCTATGTGGTTTCCTATCCTGATCTTCCGGGCTGTATTACCTGTGGTGAAACGGTAGAGTCAGCAGTGGCGAACGCCATTGATGCAAAGAAGGCATGGATTGAAGCAGCACTTGAAGAGGGGATAGAGATTCATGAGCCGGATAGTTTAGAAGATTATTCAGGTCAATTCAAATTGAGAATACCTCGTAGTCTACACAGATTACTGGCAGAGCATTCCAAAAGAGAAGGTATTAGTATGAATCAATATTGTGTGTATCTTCTTTCCAGAAATGATGCTGTTTATTCAAAATAATAGCAAAGCTATAATGGCGGCAGCATTTTGATAACAGAAAGTTAGTAAGTGTCTTGTAAAAGCAAATATTGTCTGCTGAGAGCAGACCAAAAGAAAAATGACTTTATCTATAATATCATTTATGGATAAGGTCATTTTTGGCTGGATTCATTTAGTACGGACTTGATAATGGATAAAATCATGTTGCGTTCAGCTTCATTCGCTGATTTCCATAAAGAATAAAGCTGCTGATCCTGAATTGCGGAAGTAGGGGGAAGAGACTCCTGTAGCAGATAATCGATTGTAATATGAAAACATTCGGCAAGAAGAATGAGTTTCTCCAAGGTAATAGAGCGTTCTCCACGTTCAACTAATCCTATATAAGTAGTAGAAACGTTGATATACTCTGAAACCTGTTCCTGCGTCAATCCGCAGTGAAGGCGTTCTTCTCTTAGACGTTTTCCTAATGCGATCCGATCCATAATGGCTCCTATCTATGATATATTCTTATATTTTAGCGGTATATTATACAAGAATTAACAAACTATAAGTTTTATTATATATAACTAATAGTTGACAAAAGGTGGATTATTTATATAATTAAAGGTGTAGGATTAGGAATAAAAATGTCGGTATAGCTGTATTCTTTGAACTTTCCATAAAATATCTTAAAAATTTATAGTTATATATAATTGAAGGGAATTGTAAAATGGTAGGAATATTTTCACTTATATTTGGTATAGCAGGAGTTCTTACTTCATTTTTTTACATTGGAATATTTCTGTGTATTGTAGGAATAACTCTTGGAATTGTCGGTTTAGCTGATTGCTTTTCTGAAAAGAATTTTCCGTTGGCAGGGCTTTTGGTATCAATACTCGGAGTCGTTTTGTCTGTATATGTGGTGGTGGCGGATGTTGATTCAAATAAGCTTATTGTTATTTATAATAGTGAAGATAAGATATATTTATCAAATTATAAAAAAGTAATGGCTACATTTGATGAGTTAGAGTCAAATTCTTTTGAACATTCAGAAAATATTTTGGCGGATGTGAAAATAAGTTCAATTGATATGGAGCAAACGACGGATACAAATATAGTGGCGGATGAACCGTTAATATTGTATCAACCGGTAGAAAATCAAATACAAGAACCTTATGAATCTGTGGCTATTCAGCCAGATAAAGACTGGTATTTATCTGGCTGCAAAGAGCGCGATGAGTCAGAAGAGAATTATCAACAACCAGCTATTGAACAACAGTCAGAACAGGAGAACGAGATTCCCGAATTTTTGACGAATGATATTGATGATGGGATAAATAGCGTTGAGCAAATTGAAGTTACATATGTTCTGAATCATAATACTATGAAATTTCATAAGCCGGATTGTTACAGTGCAAGCACAATTAAGGAAGAAAACCGGGAAGATACTACGCTGTCCAGAGAAGAAGTGATTGAATTGGGATATGTGGCTTGTCAGAAGTGTAAGCCATGAATAGTACTATTTGACAGTATAAGTACTATTAACTGATAAAAAGGTGAAGGTGATAACAATGAATAATAAAACAATATTAAATTCAAATCAAAGAAGGTATACTTTTGAGGAACTCCATAACGGAGCATTGAAGCAAATACCGTGTACTTCTGGTATTTATAAGGTCTATAAGCCAACAGATTTCCAAATGATATTTAGAGAAGATTCAGATGCCCCTTTTACCAATAAGCAACTAATAGATGTAGATATATTGCAAGACAAATGGAATAAAATTCTTGAAAAAACTGGATATGAAGATAACCTTTTATACATCGGAAAAGGAAAAAATTTGCGAAGAAGAATTAGACAGTATGTGAGGACCGGCTATGGGGATGCCATTAATCATTCTGGCGGACGAGCTATTTTTCAATTGGTAAATAATAAAAAGCTTGAAATAGAATTTTGGGAATATGATAATTGCGAGGAAATAGAAGCAATCGAAATTGAGAAATACATATCATATAGAGGTACGATGCCTTTTGCTAATTGGAAAAAGGGCGAGAAGATAAATAAATAATATGAAAAATCGGAAATATGATTTTATGCGGTTGTTTATTGAACACAAACTCAGATTCATTCGCAGAATATACGCGATAGAATATAAAAATGAATGTTGGAGGAATCTTAAAATGAAAACTACAAGACTTGTAATCGGAATTATTTCAATCGTTTTATTTTTGTTAGTGTCTATGCAGTCATGTGCTGCCGGAATTGGTAATGCACTTGCAGACAACGGCGAGGTAAGTGGCAGTGCAGGATTTATTCTCGCATTATGCATGTTAATTGCAGGGATAGTGGGTATCTGTTGCAGGAAGCAAAAAGCCGGAACAATAGTTGCGGGATGTTTTTATGCGTTCGGAGGATTGATTGGAATTGCAAATGTCGGTTCGTATGCTGATTTGCAAATATGGTCTGTGCTCAGTTTTATATTTGCAATTGTTTTTATTATCACAGGAATTGTTCAGAAGAAGAGTAGGCTGGATTGATTCTTTTGATTCAATTAAATTTTGCTGTAAAATATTTCGTTGATTATTACAGCGGTTTTGGATATAATAAAGTAAAATGCTGTAGTTTAATTCGAAAGGAATGGTGTACTTATGGCAAATATATTACCTGTTTCAGATTTAAGAAATTACAATGAAGTACTAAAAAATTGTCAAAGCGGCGAGCCTGTATTCCTAACCAAGAATGGTAGAGGTAGATTTGTGGTAATGGATATAGAAGATTATGAGCGTGATCGGGCAGAAAAGAAATTGCTTGAGAAACTACATGAGGCAGAGGAAGCGGTTAAGGACGGAAACGGCTGGTTGACATTAGATGAATTGAAAGCTACAGTGGGAGAATAATTTATGATGAAGTTACGAATTAATCCGATAGTAGCAGATGATTTAAAGGCGATTAAGAATTTTATAGCAGAAGATAATGAGAATAAAGCATTAGAAACAATACAGGAACTTTATAAGCAGTTTGAAAATATACAGCAATTCCCTTATATTGGTACAAGTTTGTCTAAACGTGTTAATTTTAAAACGGACTATAAATATATGATATGGAATGATTATGTTGTACTGTATAGAGTATGTAAAGATATGGTTGAAATTTACCGTGTTGTTAATCGGTATCAGGATATTACAAGGATATTTAATTAAGTGTTAGTAAAATATGACTTTTTACATCAAAGGAGATCATCCACATGAACAAATTCTATAAACGATTCATAACCCTATTACTACTCGCCGCCATTACCTTCGGCGGAATACTATCAAATCCGCTTCCCGCGACAGCCGCCAATCCGGACAAGATGGAGGTCCATTTCATCGATGTCGGACAGGGAGACGCGACGCTGATTACCTGCGGCGGTCATGCCATGCTGATTGATTCCGGCGATGATTCTAAGGGAACGGCAATTCAGAACTATTTAAAGAAACAGAATATCAAGAAATTGGATTATCTGATTTTGACGCACCCTGATGCCGATCATATCGGCGGCGCGCCGGTCGTTATTACAAAATTTGATATCGACAAAGTCTTCGTATCCAACTATGAAAAGGACACGAAGACCTACCAAAAACTGATACAGGCGCTGGACAACAAACGGCTCAAATATACGACGCCAAGCGTCGGCTCACAATATTCCCTGGGGACGGCAACGATCACCATTTTAGCGCCGAATGATACATATGACAATCCGAATGATGCTTCTATTGTGTGCATCATACAGAACGGAAATAATAAATTTCTTTTTACCGGAGATGCGGGAGAAGATGCAGAAAAGGATATCGCAAATAACGGGCTTGATATCTCAGCGGACGTTTACCATGTTGGTCACCACGGTAGCAAATATTCCACATCAAAAGAATTTTTTGACGCTGTCAATCCCACTTATGCGGTGATAAGCTGTGCCGAGGGTAATTCTTACGGACATCCTCACGCCGAGACGATGAATACTCTCAGAATGAATGGTGTGAAGGTATACAGAACTGATGAGGAAGGTACAATCATTGCAACAGCCGATGGCAAGAAGATTACCTTTAACGTGCCTGAATCAGAGACGTGGAAGGCAGGAGAGCCAACACAAAGCTCATCGGCATCAAGTTCAGCACAAGCGCAGAGTTCATCGAAGCAGGCAGATTCTGCACCTGTAGGGCAGGAAGAATCAAAAGTGACAACGGATTCTGCAGCAGTGCAGGAGGCACCAAAAGAAGAAACAAATGCGTCTGTTCCTACCGGCATTACTTATGTTTTAAATAAAAATACAAAAAAGTTCCACATGCCGAGTTGTAGCAGCGTAGATACGATCAAGCCCAAAAACAGGCAGGATACTACGATGTCCAGAGACGAAGTGATCGGTGCAGGGTATGTTCCGTGTAAAAGGTGCAATCCATAATTCATATTTTTAAAATTCAAATTCCCTTTGTCAGAGCGTGAGAGGTTTGACGAAGGGATTTTTGATAGTAAAAAATACGAAGATTTACAACTTATCCTCTTTTTGATAAAATAATTTACATCGGGGTATGCATAATAGGGTCATTTTTTGTGAAGGGAAAAGAATGCATTTATATCAGGAGGAACAAGTATCATGAAAGAAAAGCATTTGGAAAGAACCGGACAATTATTATTCATTACGCATACGGTTACGGCAATTTTTGTCGTGGTCGGACTGGTCTCTCAGTTAAAAATGGCGGGAATGCCCGTAATGCTTAGTGTGATTCCGCTCGCTTTAAATATTATTCTTTATGTGGTCTGTGCAGGTGTGTATCTTAAATTAAGAAAAACGGAAAAATATGCGGCATTTGTTGGGATCGGTTTCTCTCTTTTATACATTGTTATGCTATGGACGTCGAGTTCAAACACGACCTATCCGTATATGATACCGCTTCTTATGGTGCTGGTTCTCTATATGGATCGTAAGCTTGTCTTAGTGGTTAGCGGAATGTTTGGTTTTGCCAATATTTCCCGGGTCGTTATGAATTTTACCAGTGCGGAAAGTGTGGACCTGGTAATTGAGGCGAGCATGATCGAATTGATCATAACAATATTGACGGTACTTGCTGCAGTTAAGGGCATCGGGATCATGCAGAAATTTTTTGAGGAGTCCATGCAGGAGTTAAGGATAGTGATGGACGCTAATGTGGAGACTTCGGACAGAATTAAAATGGTAGCTGGCAATGTGGAAAGCAAAACGCGGTCGGCAGTTGAGGATGTAAATGAAACTCTGAAGATGACGGAGAGCGTTAACTCTGCGATGAATGATATTGCCAGCGGAATGGACAGTGTGGTCAATGCAATCGAACAGCAGACAAGCCAGACGAAGATGATTCAGGAAACGATCGACGAAGTTTACGGGCAGACAGAGCAGATCGTCGGATTTATGGATGATATAGAGGTGGCGCTTGGAGCGAGCGTGTCTGCAATGAATGAACTGACAGATACGGTTGATTCAGCAATCGATGAAGTTCAGGAGATGAAAGATGCGGCGGAAACTTTGAAAGTCAGATCGGAAGAAGTGAGAGGCATTGTGGGCGTTATCGTTAATATTTCCAGTCAGACAAATCTTTTGGCGCTTAACGCATCGATCGAGGCGGCGAGAGCCGGAGAAGCCGGCAAGGGGTTTGCAGTAGTCGCGGATGAGATCAGAAATCTTTCAGAGCAGACGAAAAAAGAGACAGATAATATCGCGGTGATTTTAAATGAACTGAACCAAGATGCTAATCTGGTGACTACAAAGGTACAGCAGAATGTTGAACTTTCCAATGAAGAGAACCGGTTAGTAAAAAGCGTGGAAGAGCAGTTTGGAATTATTCGTGACAAGGCTGACATTCTCTCAGACAGTATTCACAGTGTTGAAGTGAAGATGTCGGAAATGTTAGATGCAAACACTCTGATCGTAGACAGTATCAATGTCCTTTCAGCGGGAAGTGAGGAAATCAGTGCAAGCATAGGAGAAGCGTGTGAGATCAGTAATCAAAGCGTCGGAATCGTACATAATTTCGCAGATTCCATCAAGGAGATATCAGAGAATGTGAGCACATTGTCAGAGTAAGAAAAGGAGAGAAAACATATGCGTGAGACAGTTAGAATCAACAAAGAAGTACCACAGTATTCCGTGGCGGCTGGAGTAACTTTTGCACAGGTAGATGCGTGGTTCGGACATACGATCAGGGATTTAAAAATGGATATTATTTATCCAGAGGACAAAGAGAAAGCATACCCTTGCGTCGTATGGATCTGTGGCGGTGCATGGAGGGTGATGGACAGGTCGGCACATCTGGCGTATTTGTCCGAATTGGCACGAAGCGGATTCGTGGTTGCCAGCGTGGAATATCGTACTAGTAATGAAGAGATATATCCGGCACAGTTGACAGATGTGAAAGCGGCGATACGCTATCTGCGTGCGCACAGCGAGAGATACAATATAGACATAGAACGTTTCGGAGTGATGGGAGAGTCGGCAGGTGGTTATCTGACGGCGATGGCGGCATTGGTTGATGATCCTGCATTTGATGTCGGCGAGTACTTAGAATATTCGAGCAAAGTGCAGGCAGCGTGCCCTTGGTATCCGCCGACGGATGTTTCAGCTTTCCCGTATGATTCGGCAGTGGATGCGGCGGCATCTATGGAATCGCTTCTTCTCGGTAAGAATGTGATGCTTTACAAAGAAGAGGCGCTTAAGATATGTCCTATTACTTATGTGACAAAAGATGCACCGCCGTTTATGATTATTCATGGGACAAATGATCACACTGTGCCTTTTACGCAAGGAGAATTATTACATGATAAGCTGGAGGAAGCCGGATGTGATGTGAAGCTCATTGCAATTGAAGGTGCTGATCATGCGGACTATCAATTTTTCCAGAAAGAGACATGGCAGCGTATTATCAACTTTTTCCATAAAAAGTTGGGGTATGCCGAGTAGAAGTGTGATAAAAACAGTAATAACTGACGAAAATACATAGTTTTTATAATTATACAAACGTCAGGTTTTGACAGGGAGTTCGAATAGCAATAGATGGAGAAGTTGATTTTATATAGTGGAAACGATATGGCAAGATTAGGCTGCAATGAGTGTGCCGGCTGTAGTGAATGTTGTCGGGGGATGGGGCAGTCGATTGTGCTAGATCCTTATGATATTTTTCAGTTGCAGAAAGTGACAGGGGCAAATTTTGCACAGCTTATTGAGGAAAAAGTTGAATTGCATGTGGAGGATGGGCTGATATTGCCGGCGCTTAAGATGCAGAGTGATTCCGATGCGTGCGGGTTCTTAAATCAAAGCGGACGGTGCAGTATTCATGATTACAGACCGGGACTGTGCAGGCTGTTTCCGCTGGGCAGGAATTATGACGAAAAAGGACTGAGATACTTTTTGCTGGAAGATGCTTGTCAGATTCAGAATCGAACGAAGGTTAAGATCAAAAAGTGGTTGGGAATCAACGCGCTTCCTCAATATGAAAAATTTCTTGTTGCCTGGCATGATCTGCGAAAAGACATACAGGCACAGATCATGGAACAAAAGTCGGACGCTTACATGCAGAATGTAAATGTAAAAATGTTGGAGATTTTTTACAAAAGACCATACGACACGGAAGAGAACTTTTATGTGCAGTTTGAAGAGCGCATGGGAGAGTATCAGGCGTAAATAAGATACATACATATTTTATGAAAAAAACCGGCAATACTATTCATGATGTAGTGCTAAGTTTTTTGTAAATTTATATCGTGATGTTAAAGAGACTGAACAGTTATTTTTCAAAGAAGATTGGAGTAGAAAGGTATGAATATGAGATCAATTAAAAATTTTATATTATGTGGTATATGTATTTTCACAGTATTCTTTTGTGCCGCTTGCGGTAATCAAGAGGGAAGCAGTAATCAGTTGGAAGGAAACTTAAGTGACATTATGTCCGGTCTTTATGAGAGTGCGGAGTTGTCGGAGGATTTCAGAGCCGGCATGGATAGTTTCGAGACATATGAGTTGACAGCGGATATTGAAGTGTCTATTTTGGGGACAGATGAGATTGAGTATACAGAGGGTATTGCATCCATTCCGCTGATGTCAACTAACGCCTATCAGTGTGTGCTGCTTCGGGTGGAAGAGGACAACGTGGACACTGTCAAACAGCAGTTGAAAGATAATGCGGACTTAAATAAATGGATATGCGTCAGCGCGGAGACTCTGCTGATCGAGAGCAGAGGGAATGTAATTTTGTTTGTGATGGGTGATAATGATACGGTATATGCTATGAGTGAGGCGTTTCAGAAGTATTAAGAGGAATGTAGCGTAGCGTTTGAGATTTATGAAGAACAAAGTCATGATTAAACGACAGATGATAAGATTGCATAGAAAAGAGAAAGCGTATGGCAGTATTCAATGAAGATACAAGAGTGAAAATTCCGGCTACAGTTCAGTTTCTCAGACTGGACTATAATTATCAATCACTTAAAGCGGATGATATAGATTTAGATTTCAACACAAAAATCTTTGTTAATAGATTTAAGCCGGCGCTTGAAACTATTAACGATAGAAAATTCACTTATGATGAAATTAAGGTTATTCTTACAGAAATTCATAATGTGTTGAGAAATAACGATTTGGGAAAAGAGTTTTACAGCTGGCTCATTGATCCCAAAGACAGAGTAAAACTTATAGATTTTACAGACATTACAAAAAATGATTTTGCAGTAGTGGATGAATTACCTTTTAGTGTAGTGGAGGGATCGGCAGAAGGCTCTTTCAGACCGGATATAAATATATTGATTAATGGAATGCCGCTTGCTTTTTTGGAGGTAAAGAAACCGAATAATGACGGCGGTATCCAGCAAGAATTTGACAGAATGATAAATAAGCGATTAAAGAATCCGGATTACAAAAAATTTTTTAATCTTATTCAGTTTGTCGCATTTTCCAACAATATGGAGTACGAGGAAGATGATGATGCAGAAGATGTGAAAGCAGGTTCATTCTATGCGACGCCTAATGGGAACAATACCGGATTCTCTTTTTTTAGAGAAGATAATGAGCAGTATCACATAGAGTACCCATACCAAAACATTGATATGGATATGATAAAATTTGTGGTGCAGGATTGCGGTTATCATCCGTCGGAAGCAGATACGCCGGAATTTATAGAGAATTTGAAAACGACAACGCCATGTAATTGTTTCGTGACTTCTGTATTTGATAAAGAAAGATTTCTATATTTCTTGCAATATGGAATCATGTTCGTAAATGAACAGGTTCCACAGAAACATATTATGCGCTATCCTCAATTTTTTGCTACAAGAAAAATTGTGGAAAGACTTGAATCCGGCGGTAAAGGCGGAATCATCTGGCATACACAAGGTTCAGGCAAAACGGCTATTGCTGCTTTTTCTAACCGTGTGATCAGAGACTATTATGCGAGAAAAAATATCAGCACGAGATTTTTCTTTGTGGTGGACAGGCTTGAGTTGCTTACACAGGCTAGTATTGAATTTAGAAATAGAGGGCTGAATGCGGTTAACTGCGTAGATAAGGCGGCATTTACCAAGGAACTGAATAAGACGCTCTCAACAGATTTAAATAGTAAGTCGATCGGTGAAATCTGTGTGGTCAATATTCAGAAATTTGAGGGAAAGATGCCGGAGGCAAAGAACGATTATCAGGCGAATGTCCAGAGAATCTTTTTTGTGGATGAGGCGCATAGAAGCTATTCCTCTACGGGAGAATTTTTTAAAAATCTTATGACCTGTGATATGGACGCGGTATATATTGCACTTACCGGCACGCCGCTTCTTACGAAGAAAGAACGCTCCAACTTAAAATTCGGTGATTATATTCATAAATATTTTTATGATAAGTCGATTGCAGACGGCTATACGCTCAGAATCAAGAAAGAAAATATTGATACAGTAGCGAAATCAGAGATTAAAAAGAATCTGGAAATAGAGGATAACAGACTTGAAGATAAAGATGTGTATGAATCAGATGCATATGTGGAGGCGTTAGGAGCTTTTATCGAGAAAGATTTCATCAATTTCAGATTGCAGAACTCGGATACGTCCATCGGTGGTATGGTCGTGTGCAGAACCAATCCGCAGGCAAAAAAGGTGCACGAATGGTTTAAGACAAACTCTAAGTTAAACACAGGACTTGTCATCACAGATACAGATGATCCGAAACAGAAAAAAATCAATAAAAATAATCAGCTTGATTTTAGGGAAACGATTACGCCGGATATGTTGATTGTCAACTTTATGCTGACGACAGGTTATGATGTGAAGCGACTTAAGAAAATGTATCTCCTGCGAGGACCTCATGCACAATCGCTTTTGCAGACAATTTCCAGAGTAAACAGACCGTATAAGTCACCCACAGGTAAGGTGTACAAATATGGTTATATTGTAGATTTTGTTGATATAGAGCAGGAGTATGATAAAACGATAGAAGCATACATAAAAGAACTGGAAACAGACATGAATGAGAACGGAGAGAATGAAGGCTCGCTCTCAGGTCTTGTTATTGACAAAGAGGATATCAACAGAAAATACCACAAATATCTTGAAGAATTAGAAGATATTATTGATATAGATAATCCTGAAAAATTTTCCAGACGACTTGCTCTTTATAATAAAGAGACATTACTTAAAATCCGTAGACTTTTAAACGGCATAAAAGAGTGCCAAACTGAATTTATTCTTTCGAGAGCAATGGATTATGCAGCACAGATAGATTCGGACAGGAATAAGAAACTTTTGCGGGAAACACAGAATAGGATTGATTTTATTAATTTGTCCCAAAATACCGTCAGCATGATGGATGTGATTTCTAATCAAGAAGTTGTGGAAATTCTATATGAATTTATTAAAGTAAAGATCATTATCTTAGACCTCGGGCAGATCACACAGGATAATCCAAGATTTCAAAGGTTTTCCAAAGTGGTCAGAGAGATTCAGAATGAAATCAAGAAGAATAAAAATAAAGATGACATTAAGATTAGGAAATTAGATGAACTGCTACAGAAAATTTTTAATGAACTTTCTATTTCCGACTTAAATGATCTTGATTCAATCACAGATGAGTTGCTGGAAGCGCTTGAACGGGCAAGGAATATTAATTTTGAAAATGAGAGATTGTCCGGAATCTATGGTGGTAATTACGCTTTTGTAAAAACGTATCAAGATGCGATCGAGATGTATACGGCGGACAAATCGGAGATAGAACGCACGTTGGTCATTGTCTATGAAATGATAGAAGATATATTGGATAAAGAAGTGGTAACGATTCAAGGCAGGAAGAACTTTGCAGATGTGATCAAATCGAGAGCAACCAAGATTCTTTTAAAAGAGAAATTGTATGGAAAAATAAAAGGATTTTATACACAGCTTTTAAATGATCTTTATACGAACATACAGTTATTTCAGTAGATAAAAGAATTATATATGCACAGTATGCAATGTTGCAACAGGAGGAAATGATAAGTGCCGGATATATTTACACTAGAGAATAAAATTAAACAGATGATCGACGAGATGAAAGGGCTGTGTCAGACGAACGGACTGGCGAATCAGGCGAGTGAGGAAGTAGTGATTACTTCCGTATTTCTGTATAAGTTCCTAAATGACAAATTTATGGCAAATATGAAGGAATTTGCAAGTGAAATGGGAATGAGTACAGAAGAGGTTCTTATGGACCAAGATACGTTTGAGGGTTTTTATGATTCCTATCCGCAGGACGTAGCCTTCAAATATGAGGATACGATTGAATGTCTGATCAATATGGTCGGAAGAGATGATTTTTATAAACTCTTTGATGATGCACTTGATCGGATTTCAAATTATCCGGAAAATGAGGAATTTAGCATTGAGACAGCAGATGGTGGTAGGAAACCGCTTTTTACCAGAGTGACCGAGAATGTAGAAGTATCAAAAAGAAATAATTTTGCAAAAAACATATTTGGGATCATCAGTCAGGATAAGTTTGATTTCGGTGAGGCATTTAAAAATAATTTTGACTTTTACAGCGCAATCTTTGAACATTTGATTAAAGATTATAATGTTGCCAGCGGAGTATACGCCGAGTATTTTACACCGCAGGCAATTTCGGCTATTATTTCCAAAATTTTGGTTGAGATGTCACCGGTAGAAGATAAGATTTACGATGTATATGACCCGTCTGCAGGTTCCGGTTCGCTGGTACTGCATCTTGCCAATGCTTTAGGAAAAGGGAGTTTCGGAGATAAGGCACAGGTTTACACGCAGGATATATCCGGAAAATCTTCCAGATTTCTTAGGACAAATATGTTGTTAAACGGACTTACAAACAGTCTGGATAATATTATCGAAGGCGACACGTTGGAAACTCCGGCGCATTATAATATACCGCATGACCCAAGTTCCGGCGTAAAACAGTTTGATTTTATCACGTCTAATCCACCGTTTAAGATGGATTTCTCATCGACCAGAAACATGATTGAGCAGAAATGGGAAGATTCCGAAGTAAGGGACGGAATCAAGAGATTCTTCGCGGGCGTTCCAAAGATTCCGAATAAGAAAAAGGAATCAATGGGCGTTTATTTGTGTTTTATACAGCATATTCTTTGGAGCTTAAAAGAAGACGGTAAGGCGGCGATCGTCGTTCCTACGGGATTTATCACGGCACAGTCGGGGATTGAGAAGACTGTGCGTCAGACAATCGTTGAGAAACATTGGTTAAAAGGCGTGATTTCCATGCCTTCCAATATTTTTGCAAATACGGGCACAAACGTGTCGGTGCTCTTTATTGACAAGTCCAATCAAGACGGAAATATCATGCTGATTGACGCCTCTAAGCTTGGGGAGAAGAGAAAAGAGGGGAAGAACCAGAAGACGGTGCTTCGCTCGGAGGAAGTGAAGAAGATTGAGGATACGTTTATTAAGCAGGAGGTAGTGGATGATTTCAGTGTGTCTGTGTCTTATGAGCAGATTGCGGAGAAAAATTATTCGCTCTCAGCGGGGCAGTATTTTGAGGTGAAGATTGAGTATGTGGAGCTGTCACAGGAGGCGTTTGAGAAGAGAATGCTGGCGTATACTACACGACTTAATGAGTTGTTTGCGGAAGGGAAGGAGCTGGAAGAGGAGATTAAGGAGAGGTTGGGGGAGTTGAGGTATGAGTAGACGGGTGAAATTGTCTGAAATAGCATCCTTTCAAACAGGACCATTTGGAACGCAGCTCAAAGCAAGTGAATACTCGGTTACGGGAACACCAGTGATAAATGTAAAAAATATAGGATATGGAAACTTGATACTCAATGATTTAGATTATGTTCCGTCTACAGTATGCGTAAGATTAAGTAATCATTTGCTAAAAGAGGGAGATATTGTTTTTGGACGAAAAGGATCAGTTGATAGACATTGCTATATAAAAGAGGAAAATGAGAATTGGATGCAAGGTTCAGATTGCATAAGAGTGCGAGTTAAAAAGGGGATTGATTCACGATATCTATCGTATTACTTAATGCTTGATCGCGTAAAAAAGCAGATAAATAATTCGTCAGTTGGTTCTACGATGGCATCTATTAATACAGATATTTTAAAGAGAATTGAAATCATTTTACCTGAGATAGAAGAACAGAATTTGATAGCAACATTATTGTCAAAAATTGATGAAAAGATTGAGAATAATAATAAAATTAATGCTGAATTAGAATCAATGGCAAAAACAATCTATGATTATTGGTTTTTACAGTTTGAATTTCCGAATGAAGAGGGAAAGCCGTATAAGTCGTCTGGCGGGAAAATGGTTTGGAATGAGGAATTGAAGAGAGAGATTCCGGAAAAATGGGAAAGTGTTCAATTAGGAGAGATTTTTTCATTTGTGAAGGGGAAAATTCCTGAAAAATTATCAGATAAACAAGAAAAAGATTTATACCCGTACATAACAATTGATGTTGCAAATAATGCACCATCCCAATTTTGTAATAGGAAAAATATGCCTTATTGTAATGGAGAGGTTATTATGGTAATGGATGGAGCGGCAAGTGGTGACGTTTATATTGGAAATTACGGTGTATTAGGTTCGACATTTGCAATGCTGAAGAGAAAACGAGGTGATGTATCAGATTCATTAATATATAGAATAATAAATTGTCATAGTATGATTTATAAGAAAGCTAATACTGGTTCAACAGTTCCACATGCAAATCGAAAATATATTGAAACAATGAGAATACCATTGTCTAAAGATATGACAAAGTTTTCAAATACATTTGATGAAATATATAAAAAAATAATTCAAAATAGACAAGAAAACCAAGAATTGATATCACTTAGAGATTTTCTTTTGCCATTATTAATGAATGGGCAGCTTGGATTTAAAGATTGATGCAGATAAAATAGCAAAAATTATTTTTGTATATTCTGCAACAAATCTTCATGTGGAACAAATTGAAGAATTAAAAAATAGTTTCAATAATTTTTTGAAGATAATAATAGTTTCTTTAAACGAATGGAGACTAATATCATGATGTATCCATATGTTACGCTAAATGTTGATACAGAGATTACACATTCAGAAATGTTATCTGATGGAAGAGTAAAAGTATACATAGAAACACCTGATTTAAAAGATGGGTTTCGTAATGCGACATGGTTAATGCAGTAACACACAGAGACTATTCTATCAAGGGAACGGATATTCAAATAAAAATGTTTGACGACCGTATTTGTGTAGAAAGTCCGGGTAAACTTCCGGGAACAGTTAAATTGGATAATATACGTACAACACATTTTTCCAGAAATCCCAAGATTGCGGAGTTTTTGAGAAATTATGAATATGTTAAAGAGTATGGAGAAGGCGTAGATCGTATGTATCGGGAATTAGAAGATGCCGGTTTAGCATATCCCGTATTCCATATGAATGCATTTATGTTGCAAACAGCCATATTTAATTCTACAGCCTTAATCTCTAAGTATGATAATCAAAACCTAGCGGTTGGAGGTTCAATCGCTAACTTTGACAGCCAAAACCTAGCGATTGGAAGTTCAATCGCTAACTTTGACAACCAAAACCTAGCGATTGAAGAAGTGGCAGATGATCTAAAGATTCAGAAAATAAGTATAGAAGTTTTAAAGAAGCGAATTGACAATAAAGGATATCGCCAGCCAATGAGAGAAAAGTTATTGAAAATATATTCAATAATGGATGCAAACAGGGTATTCTCTACAACAGATGTGGCGAAAGAGCTGCTATGTCCGGATTCTACAGCCAGAAATATTGTAAAAAGGCTTCGTGAGATGGATGTTCTTATAGCTGTTAAAGGTATGGGGAAGAACAGGTATCGATTCAAATATGAAAATGAAGTGGTGGAATAAGTGCAAAGATAAACTATAAGCGCAAAGCTACTTAACACTTATTTTAGTGGGGACCACATTTTGCCGCAACAAACTCATCATGTTTTTGTTCAAGTGGCGAAAAATTAACGGTACTCTTCAAATAGCCAATGGAAGAGTTATTCATTTTTTTCTGATTATAAAGAATTTGAGCATTTTGAATAATTTTGTTTTTATTTTTACGGATAAAAAGCATTTCTTTATGTATTAGGGATTTATAAATTTTCTTTTGATGAAAAGACAAATTTCTCAAAAGAGCTGATATAGGAAATGTATTCTTCTGAAATTTCATATAATTTTAAATCGTTCACTATTATCCCATGTCCCCTGTAAGAAAAGGGCGATCATAGCGATCACCCTTTGATTTTAAAGTTTCCCACTGTCTGGCAGGGAATCTCCTGATTAATAAAGTTTTCCACTATTTGGCAGGAACTCTCCTGAATATAAAGTTTTCCACTATCTGGTAGGAACTCACCTGATGATGGTTTCCCATCTCTGATATTATTATACGTTTTTGTGAGAACTATGTCAATAAAAACAAGAAATTCTTAGTTCGAAGTAACAAAATAAATGCAAAAGGAAACTAAAAGAAAACATAAGTTTGGCGTACTATCTCAGTACGCCTTAACTTCCTTCCACAATTCATTATAAATCTCATCCCCATCCTCTCCAAGATACACAAACGTCTCCAGATTAGCGTACTGTGACAAATCTGGAAAAGCAATTTCGGAATTGCGTACCGCATCGTCTTCGATCAGTTCTCTAGCTGCCGTATTCGGAGTGGAGTAGGTGATATATTCAAAATTCATCAGCGCAATATCTTCGCGGCACATAAAGTCAATAAATTTCTCGGCATTTTCTTTATTCGGCGCATTCTTTAAAATAACCCACGAATCAATCCAGACATTAGTTCCTTCCTTGGGAATCACATATACAAGATCCGGATTTTCCTGCTGGGTATAAATTGCCTCGCCAGAGTAGATAACACCAATTGCCGCCTCACCACCAATCATTTTATCGCGCACCTGATCTACAACATATGCCTGAACGAGCGGCTTCTGCTTGATTAGAGAATTCATAGCAATCGTCAGTTCATCGGAATCTAAAGTATTCATGGAGAAGCCATTTAATTTCTCAGCAACCATAAAGGCATCCCGCACAGAATCCTGCATCAGAATATTGTCAGTATATTTTTCATCCCAAAGCTGCGCCCACGTTGTAATAGGTTCGTCAATCATGGTTTTGTTATAAAGAATCCCGACAGTCCCCCAGCAGTAAGGGATAGAATACTTATTTTCAGGATCAAACTCCTGAGACTGCTCATAGTACTGTGCACCAATATTTAATTTGGCATTGGGAATATTTTCATAATTAATTTCAGCAAGCATACCGTTTTGAATCATCCGGCTTATCATGTAATCAGAAGGGCACGCGATGTCATAAGCGACAGCGCCGGATTCCACCTTAGGGTACATGCTCTCATTTGTCTCATATTCATCATAAACGACTTTGATACCTGTCTCTTCCTCGAACAAATCAAGCGTTTCAGGATCAATATATTCGCCCCAGTTATAAACAATAACCTGTCCATTTTTTCCCATGTCAGAAGCACCGCATCCCGTCAGCATTGATGCAGAGAGCAGAGTAAATATAATAAATATGGATACCATACGAGATGTTCTTCTTTTCATATCAATAGATGCCTTTCTACATGCAATCAGTCTTTTATAATATAAGACTAAAGTATTTAAATCCTTTTTTAGCTCTTTTGTTTAAAACCATTTATTTTAAGTCTATTTATCTAAAGCCTTTTATTTAAAGTTGTTTGTTTAAGCCCTTTTATTTAGAATCTTTATATTTGCAGTTCATTCAATAAATTTCAGCAGGCAGATTGTATAAAAAGTTCACGAAGCTGTCATGCGTAGGAATATGAGATTTTCTTAATATTCCGTAGAATATCCAGAAATTTCGGGGCAAGGATGCCCCGAAAAGCCCGAAAAGCCCGAAAAGCGCATGGATGCGCATAGAGGGCGGTTTCGTTCGCATTTCACAGTGCTGCCGGAATATTCTAGAAAATCCATATGACGGAGCCCGACACGAGAGAACTTTTTATACAATCTGCCCCTCAACCTAATAATAAACATCCCCCTAAATATATAACAGCAGACCTTAAACACATTTTTACATATCAAAATGCATACAAAACGCCCAACATTCTCTCAATTCTCACCACCATGCGCCATTTTCTTCTCCGGCGACAAATTAATCAACAATAGCAATATCAGCACCGTCACAAAAATAAGTGTTGAGAGCGCATACATCTCAGGCTTAATTCCCTTTTTCACCTCAGTATAAATTTTGGTAGAAAGCGTATCCACCCCAACCCCTTTTGTAAAATGCGTAATAATAAAATCATCCAAAGACATCGTAAATGCCATGAGGAATCCGGACAGGATACCGGGTAACAGGTCAGGCAGCACAATCTTGAAAAACGCAGTCGTGTGAGATGCCCCCAGATCAAGCGCCGCCTCATAAGTGCTGGGATTTAGCTGTTTCATTCGCGGCATAACACTCAGGATCACATAAGGAATATTAAATGTTATATGCGATAGAAGAATAGTACCGATTCCGAATTTGATACCTAAACTGATGTAGAGCAGCATCAGGGATATTCCGGTCACGATCTCCGCATTCAACATTGGTATATTTGTGATTCCCATCAAAATGGATTTGGACCGGCGTTTCATTCCGTTCATGGCAACACAGGCAATCGTTCCGATGACCGTAGCGGCAAAAGCAGAGAGCACGGCGATAAGCAGCGTGTTTAATAATGCGGACAGTATTTCGTCGTTGTGCACAAGCTGTATATACCATTTGAAAGTAAAGCCGCCCCATTTTGATCTTGTTTTGCTGGCATTAAAAGACAGCACCATAAGCGTGCCGATCGGCGCATATAGGAAGATAACGATGAGGGCGATATAGATTTTTTTGACAGCAGTTTTCATAGCATAGAACCCTCCCCATCTTTATCAAAAATAGCGGACAATACCATATTGATAATAATAAAAATCATCAGTACGATGGATAAGCCGCTGCCGAGGTGCCAGTTCGACGTCCGTGTAAATTCTTGTTCGATTACATCGCCAATCAGCAGAAGTTTGCTTCCACCGAGCAGGGCGCTGATAACGAAAGTGGTCAGTGCAGGGACAAACACCATCGTAATGCCGCTGATAATACCCGGAATGGAGAGCGGAAGTATAATGCGGAAAAAAGTATATATATTTCCCGCGCCCAGATCGTGAGCGGCATTGATCACATTTTTATCAATCTTCGACAGTGCGTTATACAGCGGCAGGATCATAAACGGCAGGAAATTATAGACCATGCCAAGTACGATAGCCGCAGGGGTGTTGATGATTTTCAGAGTCGGCAGATTAAAAAATGTAAGCACGTTGTTGATCACACCGTTTTTTTCCAGCAAGGTCTGCCACGCAAGCGTGCGGAGCAGGAAGTTCATCCACATAGGCAGAATAAAGATCAGTATGATGAAATTATGCTGATTTACTTTTGAGTTTGCCAGAATCATTGCAAGAGGATAGGCAAGCAAAAAACAGATCAGCGTGCTGACCAAGGAAAGCAGGATAGAAAGGCGCAGAGCCTTAGCGTGTCCGGCAGTTGTGATCGCAATAATATTTTCCAGCGTAAAAGCGCCGGTCTTGTCGGTCAGTCCGTAGTAAAAGATCATGCCAAGTGGAATGATGATAAAAACGACTGACCATAGTATATAAGGCGTAGACAGCCATTTATTCTTAGATGTCAATTGCTACAGCCTCCTCATCTTCGGATTCGGGTTTGTTCATAATCTGAATATTAAAGGGATCGACTTTAATACCGACTGCCTGACCTACGGGGTACATTGTGGTAGAGTGTACAAGCCATTCGAAACCGCCAGCCATGACCTCCATCTCATAGTGAACGCCTTTAAAGATCAAATGGGTCACGACACCTTCCAAGATGCCGTCCGCAGGAGTGGTGAGTTCCACATCTTCCGGGCGTATGACGACATCGACAGGTTTGTTGCGCCCGAATCCTGTATCAACACAGGCGAAACGGGTACCTAAAATGCTGACTAGCTTATCCTCGATCATGATTGCGGAAATAATATTACTGTCACCAATAAAGTCGGCGACAAAAGCATTTTCCGGCTCATTGTAGATCGATTCCGGGGAGCCGATCTGCTGGATATATCCTTGGTTCATGACTACGATCGTATCAGACATGGTAAGAGCCTCTTCCTGATCGTGAGTGACATAGACGAATGTGATACCCAACTCGTTTTTCATACGGATCAGCTCATACTGCATTTCCTGACGGAGTTTTAAGTCAAGCGCGCCTAACGGTTCATCCAAGAGGAGCAACCGTGGTTCGTTGACGATGGCACGGGCGATGGCGATACGCTGTTGTTGTCCGCCGCTTAAGGAATCCGGCATACGGTTCTCATAGCCGTCAAGATTTACCAGTTTTAATGCGTAATGAATCTTATCGTTTATGTAGTCTTTACTTTTTTTCTTGATCTTAAGACCGAAAGCGATGTTTTCCGCTATCGTCATATGTGTAAAGAGCGCGTATTTCTGAAAGACCGTATTGAGCGGTCTTTTATTTGGCGGAACCTTTGTGATATCCTGTCCGTCAAAAATAACTTTGCCGGTATCGGGGGTGGTAAAACCGCCTAAGATGCGCAGGGTAGTCGTTTTGCCGCAGCCGCTTGGACCAAGCAGGGTCACAAACTCATTTTCATGTATGGTGAGGTTGAGTTCATCTAAAACCATTTGTCCGTCAAAGGATTTGGAAATGTTGCTTAAATGGATTAATTCTTTTGCCATTGGTAATTCCTCCGAAGTAATATGCGGGAATATATTTTTAAAAGTTCGGTGGTGTACTAATCCATAGGAAAACTGCACCATTTTTTCCGTTTGCTCTGATATAGTGTTCCGAGTGGGGAGTATAGTAGAATGCATCCCCTTTTTTTGCTTTCATACTGCGTTTCCCGATTACGATCGTGATTGACCCGGAAAGCACGTAACCGAATTCTTCGCCCTCATGGGGCTGGTCGGGATAGGTAGAACCGCCGGGGTCTAATGTGACGCGAATCGGTTCCATCATGTTTTTCTGGGCGTTCGGAATAATCCACTCAATCTTATTGTGAAGCTCTGCGTCTGCCTTTTCGAAAAAGTCCTCTTTGGAGAAAACGATCTGCTCATCATCGGCATCATCAAAAAATTCTTTTAAGTTTGTGCCGAGACACTGTAGAATATCGACCAAAGTAGTGATAGATGGGGAAGTTACATCGTTTTCTAACTGACTGATAAAACCCTTGGACAGTTCACAGCGGTCCGCCAGTTCTTCCTGTGTCAGCCCTTTTTGATTGCGAAGTTCTCTGATTTTATTTCCAATTTCTACGCGGGTTGAATTATTATCCATAAGTTAGTGTACGCCCTCTTTTAAATGGTTATTGTATTGGAATATGTTTGCGGCAGTAAAGGAACGCAACTGCCAGTATCATACAGTTGTCAACTCAGTAAAAATAAACATAAAGTTTACTAAAACTAAACAAACGTTGAGACCCATTATACAGTAAAGAAGCTATATGTCAATGCTATTTTGAAAAATAAGAGTATTTTTTATGAAAATGATTAACAAAGCCCCTGATTTGTGGTAAAATCAGGCTAGTTTATAATGTTATGACTTGCATATAGCAGGTCATTTACGAATCGTAAATAATCAGGAAAGGTATGGTTTCAATATGAGTCAGGGTAAATATGTGGCATATGTTTCTACCTACACAGTAGGCAAAGAAGATAATTACGGTATCAAAATCTATGATGTGGATATGAAGAATGGCAGAATGGCGGAGAAGAATCAGGTGGAGATTACCAATTCTTCGTATATTACGATTTCACACAACTCTAAGTTCTTGTATTCTATTACAGATTTTGGAGTGGAAGCTTATAAGATCATGCCCGGCGGAGATCTTGAAGTAGTCAATCAGGGAAGCATCAACGGAATGCGTGGCTGTTATCTTTCCACGGATTATGAAGACAAATTTTTGTTTGTAGGCGGTTATCACGATGGCAAAATTACCGTACTTCGTCTGAGAGAAGACGGAGGGATCGGAGAGATTACGGATGAGATTTTCCACAAGGGACTCGGAAGTATCGCAGAAAGAAATTTCAGACCGCATGTTAACTGTGTTAAGATGACGAGAGATAACAAATATTTGTGCGCCGCAGATTTAGGGCTTGACCATGTGAATGTTTATCGTCTGGATCATGTGAACGGCAAGTTAAAACCAATCGATATGATCAGAAGTGAGCAGGAGTCCGCTCCGCGTCATATTAAGTTTTCCAAGGACGGCAAGTTTTTGTATATCGTACATGAATTGAAGAATTATATCGATGTTTATACTTATGAAGAAATTAACGGCAATCCGGAATTTGAGAAGATTCAGACAATCTCCACGCTGAATGATTATCATGCCGGCGGTTCTGCGGCGAGTGCGCTCAATATTTCTGAGGACTTTAAGTATCTTGTGAGTTCCAATGCCGGTGATAACAGTGCAATCGTCTATAAGATTGACCAGAAGACAGGAATGCTTGAGAAGATACTGTGTCTGCCAATCAGTGGTGATTATCCGAAAGACGCAAACCTTTTCCCGGATAATAAGCATCTGGTGTCCTTAAATCATGAGTCCAATACGATGACTTTCTTTACGGTGGACTTAAAGAATGGGCTGCTTGTTATGAATGGCAAAGAAGTCAAGGTAAACCAGCCGAACTGCATTATTTTCCATAAAATTGAAGATTAGACAGAATAGATGAGATTCCTCCTGCATATACATTTACCAGTATAAGCAGGAGGTTTTTTATATGGATTTTCTACAGAACAGTACATATGACCTGTATAAAGATATACAGCTCCGCACAGGAGGAGAGATCTATCTGGGCGTAGTAGGACCGGTCAGAACGGGAAAGTCAACTTTTATCAAACGTTTCATGAATCTGCTTGTGCTGCCTTTTATGGAAGACGAGAATGAAAAAGAACGTGCACAGGATGAGATGCCTCAGAGTGCAGGCGGAAAGACGATCACTACCACAGAGCCTAAGTTTATTCCGAAGGAAGCGGCGCATATTAAGCTGGGTACGGATATTGATGTGAATGTCCGGCTGATCGACTGCGTAGGATACATGGTGGAAGGCGCTACGGGACATATGGAGGCAGAGATGGAGCGCATGGTGAAAACGCCATGGTCCGTGGAGGAGATTCCTTTTACCAAAGCGGCGGAGATCGGTACAAGAAAAGTCATTAAGGATCATTCTACGATCGGTATCGTTGTGACTTGTGACGGCTCTTTCGGTGAACTTGCCAGAGATAACTTTTTGGAAGCGGAAGAGCGTACTATTACAGAGTTGCAGACACTTGGCAAACCTTTTATCGTACTGCTCAATTCTGCGAAGCCTTATGCCGAAGAGACGAGGACTCTTGCAGACGAGATCAGTGAAAAGTATCAGGTGACTGTGATGCCGGTCAACTGCGAACAGCTTAAGAGAGAAGATATCAATCATATCATGGAGAACATACTATATGAATTTCCGCTTACTATGATTGAATTTTATATGCCGAAGTGGGTAGAGATGCTTCCCTATGATCATAAGATGAAAAAAGATATTGTTGCGCAGGTCAAACTGTTGATGGAAAATCTCAGTAATATACGGGATATCACGACAGATAATTTTATGCCTGAGAGCGAGTATATCAAGAAGTGTAAGCTGGACGGCATCAATATGTCCGATGGCAGTGTGAGAGTCATTCTCGATGTGGATGATGCGTACTATTATGAGATGATCAGCGAACTCGTGGGAGAAAACATCGAAAGCGAATATCAGATGCTTGCCACATTAAAAGAGATGGCAAAGATGAAACGTGAATATGTGAAGGTGCTGCACGCGCTGGATGCCGTACGCTATAAAGGATACGGTGTTGTGATGCCGGACCGTGAGGAGATCATGCTGGAGAAACCGGAACTGATACGTCAGGGAAACAAATTCGGTGTTAAAATTAAGGCGGAAAGTCCGAGTATCCATATGATTAAGGCAAGCATTGAGACGGAAATATCGCCTATCGTGGGAACTGAGGAGCAGGCGAGAGATCTGATTCAGTTCATATCGGATACGGAGACGAGTGAGGAAGGTATCTGGGAGACAAACATTTTCGGCAAGACGGTAGAGCAGCTTGTAAACGACGGCATCACGGGTAAGATATCCATGATCAACGAGGAAAGTCAAGTGAAACTTCAGGAGACTATGCAGAAAATCGTCAATGACAGTAATGGCGGAATGGTTTGCATTATTATCTGAGGCAGAAAAAAGATAATGCGATAGAAACAGATGTCAAATTAATACGAATATGATATAATAGGCGCATACATTAAGTTTGCGTCTATTATTTCATTACCGGAAAGTGTAGATGATAAAACCAACAGAAAGGCGGTAACACACATGAACCCAGTATACGAAAAACTTTTAAAATGTTATGAATGCTACAAATCCAAGATTGACTTCGAGCCTAAGGTGGCAGTGGTTCTTGGCTCTGGACTCGGTAATTTTGCTAAAACTGTTGATGTGAAAGCAGAACTTCCTTACATTGAGATCGAGGGGTTCCCGGTATCTACTGTTCCGGGACATGCAGGCAAATTTATTTTCGGTTATATCAACGAAGTACCTGTTGTTTTAATGCAGGGGCGCGTTCATTATTATGAAGGATATCCTATTACAGATGTTGTTCTACCTACCCGTCTTATGAAAATGATGGGGGCGAAGATATTATTCCTGACCAATGCGTCCGGTGGAATTAATCCTGCTTTTCATGCGGGCAGCCTGATGTTGATTCAGGATCATATTTCTATTTTTGCACCGAATCCGTTGATTGGTCCCAACATCGATGAATTGGGCACAAGATTCCCGGACATGTCTCATGTTTATGATGAGGACCTGCAGGAAATAATCAGAGGTACTGCGAAAGATAATGATATCGAATTGTTTGAGGGAATTTATGCACAGCTTACGGGACCTTCTTTTGAATCTCCGGCGGAAATTCAGATGCTTCATAAGCTGGGAGCAAGTGCAGTCGGCATGAGTACTGTTGTGGAGGCGATTGCAGCAAATCATATGGGTATGAAGATTTGCGGCGTGTCTTGTGTCAGCAATTTGGCGGCAGGTATGAACAGTGCGCCGCTGACTCATGAGGAAGTGCAGGAGGCAGCGAATGCCGTGGCGCCTAAATTTGAGAAGCTGCTTGTCGAGTCAATTACGAAGTTTAAAGAGTTCGTTTAGAGCTCATAAATCTGTTAAACAGAGAATTCTCAGGGAAGGTGACTATATTATAATGGAATCTATTCATCAGAAAAGTATTGACACGGAATCTATCGGTGGATTGACACAGACAGTGATCGAAGAGCTGATCACTGCGGCAGTCGATGCACGAAAGAAATCCTATTCCCCATATTCTCACTATCAGGTAGGAGCGGCATTACTTACCGGAGACGGACAGATTATTACGGGGTGTAATATCGAGAATGCTGCGTATGGTCCAACCAACTGCGCTGAGCGGACGGCTTTTTTTAAGGCAGTCAGTGATGGAATCAGAGTATTTCGGGCAATTGCTATTGTGGGAAGTCCCGAAGGAGATGAGCTGACACAGTATGCCTATCCATGCGGTGTGTGCAGACAGGTGATGATGGAGTTTTGCAATCCGGTTAATTTTCGGATTATTATTGCAAAGTCGGTGGAAGATTATCGTGTTATGACTTTACAGGAACTTTTACCTGAAGGATTCGGACCGGATAATTTGGCGTAGAGAATTAAGTTATATATTGAGGAATTGCATTGAAATATTACGTGAGATCAGGTAAGCGTAATGTTTATGCAGCAAGAGAAAGGTACTGGAAAACATGAACTACAGATTTTACAATGCTAAAATATTAACAATGCAGAAACAGGACATTTTAGAGGGAGAAATATGGGTACAAAATGACAGAATCCTGTACGTCGGTGACGGACGTGATACAGATGCGGTTTATGAGAAGCTTCATCTGGGTAGTATCATATGGGATAGAGAGATTGACTGTGACGGGAATCTTTTGATGCCCGGATTCAAGGATGCGCATACTCATTCCGGCATGACGCTTCTTCGCTCTTATGCGGACGACTTACCGTTGCAGGACTGGCTTACGAAACAGATTTTTCCGATTGAAGCAAAAATGGATGGAGAGATGATCTATCATCTGACGAAACTGGCGATTTTGGAGTATCTGACCAGCGGTATTACGGCAATTTTCGATATGTACCTGACTCCCGACACGATCGCAAGAGCCTGTGTGGATATGGGGATGCGTTGCGTGCAGGTAAGCGGCATGAGCGGGCAGGACAATTTTGAACAGGCGCTTCAAAAGACAGAACAATGTTACTTAAAGTATAACAATGACGATCCGCTTCTTAGTTATTTCATCGGATTTCATGCGGAGTATACATGTTCCAAGGAATTGTTAAAGAGTGTGGCAGAACTGGCGCACAAATATAAAGCTCCGGTATTTACACATCTTGCTGAGACAAGATCTGAGACGGAAGGGTGTAAGGAGCGATATGGCATGTCGCCGACGAAGTTGTTTGATTCACTGGGGATATTTGATTATGGCGGCGGCGGATACCATTGTGTCTATCTGGACGAAGAGGATATGGAGATTTTTGCCAAGCGTAATCTGAGTGTAGTAACAAATCCGGGTTCCAATGTGAAGCTTGCCAGTGGCATTGCGCCCATATCGGATTATCTTGTAAGGGGCATTAATGTAGCGATTGGCACAGATGGTCCTGCCAGCAACAACTGTCTGGATATGTTTAGGGAAATGTTTCTGGTGACAGGACTTGCCAAGCTGCGTGAACAGGATGCTTCTGCAGTAGATGCATGGGAAGTGTTAAAGATGGCGACGGTCAACGGTTCCAAAGCGTTGAATCTGCCGGATACGGATGTGCTTGCCGAGGGGAAACTGGCGGATATTATCATGATCGATCTGCATCAGCCGAATATGCAGCCAATCAACAATATTCCTAAGAATCTTGTATATAGCGGCAGCAAACAGAATGTAAAGATGACGATGATCCACGGAAGAATTTTGTATGAGAACGGTAAGTTTGCAGACTCATATGATGTGGAAGCAATTTACAGAAAGGCAAATGAGATCATAGACAGTCTCAGATAACTATGGAATATATTGTATTAGCGGGTGCGATTTTTCTTTTGATCGCATTCCTTATGGGCATCGAGTATATAAACAGCAGAACTTTTCAGAAGAAAAGTCTTGAAAGGCTCTTTCAAAGCTACGGGACGATTTCAGAGCGAAGTTATAAAACAGGAGAACTGGAACATATTCAACAATATTATCTCAGGCACCCGGATGATAATCAGATTGATGATATTACGTGGAATGATCTTAACATGGATAACGTCTATCAGAGGATCAATACATCGTGCAGTGCGGCAGGAGATGAATATTTATATTACAGACTGCGGACACCGTTTTATAATCGGGATGAAATGGAGAAGTGGGAATCCCAGATCACATTTTTCATGGAACATGCGAAGGAACGTCAGGATGTGCAGAGCCAGTTTTTCAATCTGGGAAGGATGGGACGTTATTCGCTGCATGAGTATATAGAGAATCTGGATGTTCTGGGAGAGCGGAATAATCTCAAATACTTTCTGGGTAATCTGCTGTTGCTTGTATGTATCGGTCTTATGTTTGTGTCTCTTCCTTTTGGCACGATTGCCTTGCTGTGTGTGCTATGCCATAATATCGTGGGATACTTTAAGGAGTATAAACAGATTGAACCGTATATCAGCAGCTTTCATTATATTAACAGGCTGTTGGATACAGCAGATAAATTAGGAAAAAAACCGATATCCGGTATTTCCGGGGAGCAGGAGCGTTTACGAGATTGTTATCATATGATGAAAGGATTTGTCCGCAACTCATATCTGATCGTTTATGTTGAGAAGGGAAATGGAAATCCGTTCGGGATGCTGTTAGATTATCTGCGAATGATTTTTTATCTGGATCTGATTCAGTTTAATAATGCGCTCCGGGCTGTGCGGGGACATCTTAATGAGATCGATGAGATGGTGACACTGATCGGGCAGATAGAGGCGGCAGTAGTAGTTGGCTCTTATAGAAACAGTCTTTCGGAGGGATATTGTATTCCGACGATCCGGTTTGAAGAAAATGCGGACAAGTATATGAAGATAGAGCAGATATATCACCCGTTGCTGACAGAACCGGTTCCAAATTCTATATCGACATCAGGAAGTGTGCTTTTGACGGGTTCCAATGCATCAGGCAAATCTACATTTCTGCGTGCGGTGGCAGTCAACGCTTTGTTGGCACAGACAATCCATACCTGCCTTGCAGATCAATATGAAGCACCGGCATTCCGGGTCTATTCGTCCATGGCGCTTAAGGATGATCTTACCAGCGGACAGAGTTATTATATGGTGGAGATCAAATCCATTAAGAGGATACTTGATCAGGTAAAAAGAGCTGAGACGGAGAATAGTTATGTGCTCTGCTTTGTGGATGAAGTACTGCGGGGGACTAATACCGTAGAACGGATTGCTGCCTCTACTCAGATCATGAAGATGCTTGCATCAGAACACTCGTTGTGTTTTGCAGCAACTCATGATGTGGAGTTGACAAAACTGCTGGATAAAGAATATGATAACTATCATTTTGAAGAGCGTATTGAGGAGGATGATATTTTCTTCCCATATAAACTGATGAATGGACCTGCCACAACCAGAAATGCCATAGCGCTTCTTAAGATGCTAGGATATGATGATCATATTATCATAGAGGCAGAGACAATGGCGGAGCGATTTCTTACAGGCGGCAGTTGGTAAGAGAAAGATAATCCATAAGAAATTCATGAAAGTGGAAGCGATTGAGCGGGAGAGGCAGACATTATGAAAGTGACGATCTATACAGACGGAGCCGCCAGAGGAAATCCGGAAGGACCGGGAGGGTACGGCACTGTATTACAGTATATTGACGCAAAGGGGACTTTGCATGAGCGTGAGTATTCTGCGGGATATAAGAAGACGACCAATAACCGTATGGAGCTGATGGCGGCAATTGTGGGATTAGAAGCGTTGACAAAGCCGTGTGAGGTTGTGCTGATCTCTGATTCCAAATATCTGACCGATGCTTTTAATCAGCATTGGATAGAAGGCTGGCTTAAGAAGAATTGGAAAACTGCCGGTAACAAACCGGTCAAAAATGTAGACTTGTGGGAACGCCTTTTAAGAGCGAAAGAATCGCATCAAGTAACATTTCAGTGGGTAAAAGGACATGACGGGCATCCGGAGAATGAGCGGTGTGATAAATTAGCGACAACTGCGGCGGACGGTACAGACTTACTTGACGATACCTTCTGATTGGTGGTATCATTATATTAGTTTTGTGATGCAGTAGCATAGAATATTTAGGAGAAGGATGAGGAGAGATGACAAATTTAATTTTATTTGTAAATGCATTTTTATCTTATTTACTAATATTTGTATTGATTATTGCACTGGTGATCGTGGCTTGTATCATCGGCGTAAAGTGGCGCAAGAGTAAGGATGCCAAGGCGGCTTTAACTGCCGGAACGGAGGAGCAGACCGGAACTGTCGGAGGAAATACGGCGGTATAAATGTTTCTTAATATGTGGAAGGATTGAGGGTGTTCTCAGGCGGAGCGCCCTTTTATACTTAAATGAGTTTGCAAAGCAGATTTCGCATCGGGCACAGCGCAATTTTACATGAAGCGGGGAATGTTACGTTATGGGAAAATATAAAATCATACTCTGGGATCTCGATCAGACGCTCTTAAACTTTGATCTGTCGATGGATCATGCGATAAGGGCAACGTTCAAACGGTTCGGGCTGCCGATCGATGACGATATAGTAGTGCGGTATGATGCCATTAACAGAAGTTTTTGGAATAGATTTGAGCTGGGAGAGATTAATAAAGAAGAAGTAAAAACAGGCAGATTCCGTGTATTATTTGAGGAATTGGATATTCAACATATCTCACCGGAAGAAGTGGCAATAACTTATCAAGAAGAATTGGGAAACGTCTTTTTCTATATGGATGGGGCTAAGGAACTGGTTACGAAACTGCGTGAGATGGGATATCGGCAGTATGTAGTTACCAACGGCGTTAATTCGACGCAGGCAAATAAGATGAAACTTTCGGGATTAGATCAGATTGTGGACGGCGTGTTTGTGTCTGAACTGATGGGATATCCGAAACCCATGAAAGAGTATTTTGAAGCCTGTTTTGCAGCTTTGCCAGATGTGAAGAGAGAAGAGTGTATTTTGGTCGGTGATTCTTTGACCAGTGACATGCGGGGAGCAAACAATGCAGGAATTACTGCATGTTGGTTCAATCCAAATGGCAAGAGAAAAGATATAGACGTAAAGATCGATTATGAAATACATCATCTTGACGAGCTGATGTCGATACTGGAACAGGAGAATGTGTGATGCCCAGATCTTCCAATCAGAAAATGAAATTATTATATCTGCTGAAGATTCTTACGGAACAGTCTGATGAGGAACATTGTCTGAGCGCTCAGGCGTTGATTGATGCGCTGGCTGCTTATGATGTTAAGGCAGAGAGAAAAAGTATCTATGATGATATTGCACAGCTTATTGATTTCGGGTATGATATTGTACTAGTAAAGGCGAAAACCGGCGGCGGATATTATCTTGCCGGCAGGGAGTTTGAGCTGGCAGAACTTAAGCTTCTGGTGGAAACCGTGCAGGCGTCCAGATTTCTGACGCTTAAGAAATCAAGAGAGCTGATAGCGAAGATCGAGAAACTGGCATCCAAGTCAGAAGCGGGTCAGTTGCAACGACAGGTGTATGTTGCCAATCGGATCAAGACCGCAAATGAGAGTATTTACTACATAGTGGATGATATTCATCGGGCAATCCAGAACAACGAACAGATTTCTTTTCAGTATCTTGAATGGAATCTGCAAAAAGAGCTGGTACCCCGCAAAGACGGCAAAATATACCGCGTCAGTCCATGGGCGCTGACCTGTAAAGATGAAAATTATTATCTGATCGCACATGAGGGTGAGAGTGATACAATCAAACATTTCCGTGTGGATAAGATGGGTCATATTCAGGTACTGACAGACATCATGCGGGAAGGTGCGGAATTATTTGAACGGTTTGATATTGCGGCATATGCAAATAAAACATTTGGGATGTTTGGCGGTAAGGAAGAAATCGTCACATTGGAATTTGAGAATCGTTTCATTGGTGTTGTCATGGACAGATTCGGTAAGGAAGTTCCTATTCGTATAAGAGATGAAGAGCATTTTTCTGTTAGAGTTCAGGTCGCTTTAAGCGGACAATTCTATGGGTGGATGACAGGATTGGGAGCCGGTGCAAAGATTACCGCGCCCGGCGAGGTGGTAGAAGAATATGTCACTTACCTGCAACGGGTGATAAATACATATTAAGCGATAAAATATAACACAGAGGAGCAGCAACATGAGTATACAATTTGCAGATCGTATGAAAGATTATGAGGCAGGAATTTTTCAGGTATTGAATGACAAGAAGGCAGAGGCGGAGAAGCAAGGGAAAAAGATTTATAATCTTTCTGTAGGTACGCCAGATTTTCCACCGACCGAGCATGTGATGAACGCAGTGGTCGAAGCGGCAAAAAGACCGGAGAATTATAAATATGCATTGATCGATATACCAGAACTGATCGAGGCGGTACAGAAGCGGTATGAGAAACGATATGGCGTATCTTTGGAGGCGGATGAGATCATGTCCGTGTACGGCTCGCAGGAAGGAATATCACATGTCTGTCTGTCCCTTTGCAATCCGGGGGATGTGGTATTAGTTCCCAATCCAGGATATCCTATTTTCGGAATTGGTCCTTCTTTAGCGGGGGCTGAGGTAGTAACATATGATCTGACAGAGGAAAATCATTATCTGCCTGATCTTTATGGAATGGACGAGAAATTACTTGCGCGTGCAAAATGTATGATCGTTTCATATCCTTTAAATCCGGTCTGCAAAACGGCGCCTGATGATTTTTATGAGAGACTGATCCCTTGGGCGATTGAGCACAATATCATTATTATCCATGATAATGCTTACTCTGATATCATTTATGATGGCAGAGAGGGAAAATCTATTTTGCGGATTCCGGATGCAAAGAAGATAGCTGTAGAATTTTACTCGTTATCTAAATCTTATAACTATACAGGAGCCAGAGTCAGCTTTTTGACAGGAAACAAGGATATCGTAGCTAATTTTAAGAAACTTCGTTCACAGATTGATTACGGGACTTATCTGCCGGTGCAGTACGGTGCGGTAGCTGCGCTTAACGGTTCCGACCAGATGGTAAAAGACCAATGTGCGGAGTATCAAAAGCGCAGGGATGCGCTCTGCGGAGGCTTAAGAGATATCGGATGGAAGATCGAGGATAGTGAAGGGACCATGTTTGCTTGGGCGAAGATTCCTAAGGGATACACGGACGATGTGGATTTTGTCATGGAGCTTGTGGAGAAGACGGGGGTTTTGTGCACTCCGGGAAGCAGTTTCGGTTCCCTTGGCGACGGTCATGTGCGCTTTGCACTTACTGTGCCGGTAGAGACGATTCGTGAGGCAGTAGATGCGATTGCACGTTCCGGCATGATTACAACATAAAAGTCAATAGTATTTTTATAAAAAACAAGATGAAAAGAGAACTTTGGGATATGTCACAAAAAGGCATATCCCTTTTTGTTAGTTTTTATAAAAGAGTTATCATTGACATAATGTGTCCCCTATCTTATACTAGTTTTAAACCACAAAATATAGTGATTTTATGTTAACCAATACTATATTTTGTGCATTTTCTTGCATTAAAAGTTGTATTACACGTATGAGAATCATGGAAAACTTGCTGGCGGATATATACTTTCTTGTGCATAGAAATGCCACTTACGCAAAATATCATGGAGGGGAGAATTGAATGAGTAGTAAATTTGGGTCAGATAGTACAGTCGATGAGAATTATGGATTGCAGTATAAGCCGGAAAGAATCGTCAAGGTAATCAAAAAGGATGGCAGTCTGGAGAATTTTAATGTTCAGAAAGTAATCGACGCCGTAGGAAAGAGCGCTTACCGTGCGCTGACAAAGTTTACTGAGGAGGAAAAGTGCCATATTTGCCAGACTGTGATCGATAAGGTCAACGAGCTTGGGGAGGAGCAGATTCCGATTCAGATTATGCATAATATCGTGGAGAGCGCATTGGAAGATGTCAAACCGATCGTAGCTAAGAGTTATCGTGATTATCGTAATTATAAACAGGACTTTGTACGCATGATGGACGATGTATATAAGAAAAGCCAGTCTATTATGTATGTGGGAGACAAGGAAAATGCCAATACGGACAGTGCGCTTGTCTCCACGAAGAGAAGTTTGATTTTTAATCAGTTTAATAAAGAACTGTATCAGAAGTTTTTCATGACCACGGAGGAGATTCAGGCATGCCGGGACGGTTATCTTTATGTTCATGATATGTCGGCAAGACGGGATACGATGAACTGCTGTCTGTTTGATGTTGCAGAGTGTGTTGAGCGGCGGATTTGAGATGGGAAATATCTGGTATAATGAGCCAAAGACACTGGATGTGGCGTTTGATGTGATCGGTGATATCGTACTCAGTGCCGCCAGCCAGCAGTACGGCGGCTTTACGGTGCCGGAAGTGGACAAGATTCTGGAGCCGTACGCTGAGAAATCATATAAACGCGATGTTGAGAAATATATCAAACTGGGCATCGATCAAGAGACTGCCGAGGCGGAAGCATTGGCAGATGTGAAGAAAGAGTTTGAGCAGGGCTTCCAAGGCTGGGAATATAAATTTAACACGGTGGCGAGCAGCCGTGGAGATTATCCTTTTATTACCGTGACGGCGGGTATCGGAACAGGAAGATTCGCCAAGATGGCGACCATTGTTATGTTGAATGTGCGCCGCAAGGGACAAGGCAAGAAAGACTGTAAGAAACCGGTTCTTTTCCCTAAGATCGTATTTCTTTATGATGAGAATCTGCACGGTGCGGGCAAGGAGTTGGAGGATGTCTTTGAAGCGGGCGTCAAATGTTCCGCCAAGACGATGTATCCGGATTGGCTCAGTCTTACCGGCAAGGGATATATCGCGAGTATGTACAAACAGTACGGCAAGGTGATCTCTCCTATGGGATGCAGAGCATTTCTCTCACCGTGGTATGAGAGAGGCGGTATGCATCCGGCGGATGAGGAAGACAGTCCGGTTTTTGTCGGCAGATTCAATATCGGTGTTGTGTCATTGCATCTTCCGATGATCTTGGCAAAATCCCGTCAGGAGAGCAAGGATTTCTATGAAGTACTGGATTATTATCTGAATCTGATCAGACAGCTGCATATCAGGACATATGCATATTTGGGCGAGATGCGTGCATCTACCAATCCGCTTGCATATTGTGAAGGCGGATTCTTAGGCGGACATCTGCAGCTTCACGATAAGATCAAACCGATTTTAAAGACGGCGACTGCAAGTTTCGGAATCACTGCATTTAATGAACTTCAGGAACTTTATAACGGCAAGTCGCTGGTAGAGGATGGTGCCTTTGCGTTGGAGGTGCTGGAACATATTAACAATAAGATCAATGAGTTTAAAGAAGAGGATGGAAATCTTTACGCCATTTACGGAACGCCGGCTGAGAATCTGTGCGGTCTTCAGGTAAAACAGTTCCGTGCAAAATACGGCATTGTCGAAGGCGTTTCCGACAGGGAATATGTTTCCAACAGTTTTCACTGCCATGTGACGGAGGATATCACGCCTATTGAGAAACAGGATTTGGAATATCGTTTCTGGGAGCTTGCCAACGGCGGCAAGATACAGTATGTAAAATATCCTATTGATTATAATATGGATGCGATCAAGACGCTGATCCGCCGTGCTATGGATATGGGATTCTATGAGGGGGTCAATCTGTCCTTAGCCTATTGTGATGACTGCGGACATCAGGAACTTGAGATGGATGTCTGTCCGGTATGCGGCAGCCGTAATCTGACGAAAATCGATCGTATGAACGGATATCTGGCATACTCCCGTGTACATGGAGATACCAGATTAAGCGATGCGAAGATGGCTGAGATCGCAGAAAGGAAAAGTATGTAATGAGATATCACAATATAACAAAGGATGATATGCTTAACGGCGATGGTCTGCGTGTAGTTCTATGGGTTGCCGGATGTACGCATTGCTGTAAAGAATGTCACAATCCCATTACATGGGATCCTGATGGCGGAGTTTTGTTTGATGACGCCGCTAAACAAGAGATTTTTAGTCAATTAGAGAAACCTTATATTCATGGAATTACTTTTTCGGGAGGTGATCCGCTGCATTCTTCCAATCGCATGGATGTCAGGGGATTGATGGAAGAGATCAAACAGAAGTATCCTGACAAAACGATCTGGCTTTATACGGGTGACAGTTGGGAAGATATTTTACATTACCCGATGATGAAGTATGTGGATGTGCTGGTGGATGGAGAATTTAAGATCGACTTAAAAGATACCAAATTACTCTGGAAAGGGAGCCGTAACCAGAGGGTGATCGATGTCCAGGCAAGCCTGCAGCAGACTGATCCTGCGAATCCTATACTGCACTGTGGAGACTATGCATGAGAAAACGAGGTTATAAGAGTTGGAAAAGATCAAGATTAAATATTTTACGGATAAAATAGAGAAACTGACTTATATTGACGGCAAGTCTGACTGGATTGATTTGCGTGCTGCGGAGGAAATCAGTCTGAAGGCAGGAGAGTTTAAACTCATTCCCTTAGGGGTTGCCATGGAATTGCCGAAAGGATATGAGGCGCATGTAGTGCCAAGAAGTTCAACCTTCAAAAATTTCGGAATTATTCAGACAAATCACCAAGGGGTGATAGACTGTTCTTATTGCGGCGACAATGATCAATGGTTTATGCCTGTATACGCTGTGAGGGATACGCAGATTCATGTGAACGACAGAGTATGCCAGTTCCGCATTATGGAAAATCAGCCGAAGATCGTTTTTGATGAGGTGGAACATCTCAACAATGCGGACAGAGGCGGACATGGCAGTACCGGCAAACAATAAAAAATGAGCAAGTTCGTTTGCGAATAAAATGACTCCTTCTAAGACATACTATGGAAAATAATGATAAAGTCTTGGAAGGAGTTTTTTCAGTGAATAAAAGGGAACAAGATTACAACAGCAAAATGACAACGTCTTTGCAGCAGACGATGTCTTATATGAATGAACATATGTCTCCGGATACCAGTTTTGATATTGTTTACCGTGTTATAGAGGTGGGAGGCAGACAGGCGTGCATCTATTTTATAGACGGATTCTGTAAAGATGAATTGATGATGAAGATCTTACAGTACTTTATCGATCTGAAGCCTGCTGATATGCCGGAAAATGTTCATGAGATGGCTAAGAAGGCAACACCTTATGTAGAGGTGGATCTAAAAGACTCGTGGAATGAGATATTATACAGTATTCTCTCCGGCGTGTTCGCACTTTTTATCGATGGATATGACAGATGCATTCTTATTGATTCCAGAACTTATCCGGCAAGAGGTGTGGAAGAGCCTGACAAGGACAAGACACTGCGCGGCTCTAAGGACGGATTTGTGGAGACGATCGTGTTTAACACAGCGCTGATCAGAAGGCGTATTCGGAGTACGGAACTTCGGATGGAGATGATGAACGCCGGTAAAAGTTCCCGTACAGATATCGTATTATGTTATATGGATAACCGGGTGGACCACAAGTTTCTTGATAAAGTTAAAAGGCGTATTCAAGAGATACAGGTTGATGCCTTGACGATGAATCAGGAAAGTCTGGCGGAATGCTTATATCAGCGTAAGTGGTACAATCCTTTTCCGAAGTTTAAGTTTACGGAGAGACCGGATGTTGCGGCGGCGCAGGTGTTAGAGGGAGATATCGTTATATTGGTTGACAATTCACCGTCTGCGATGATTGTGCCGACATCGATCTTTGATATTGTGGAAGAAGCAGATGACTATTATTTTCCGCCGATTACCGGAACTTACCTAAGACTTTCGAGATTTATCATTTCTATATTGACCTATATTATGACGCCGACATTTCTGCTTCTCATGCAGAATCCAGACTGGATACCGGAATCTTTCAGGTTTATTATGCTGAAAGAGGAGTCTAACATACCGTTGATCGCTCAATTTCTCATATTGGAACTGGCGATTGATGGCTTGAAGCTGGCGGCGGTCAATACACCGAATATGCTCAGTACTCCTTTGAGCGTGATGGCGGCGCTTGTTCTTGGCGAGTTTTCAGTAAACAGCGGATGGTTCAATAGTGAGGTCATGTTGTACATGGCGTTTGTCGCTATTGCAAACTACACACAGCAGAATTATGAATTGGGATACGCACTGAAATTTATGAGAATCATCAATTTGGTATTGACGGCTATCTTCGGATTGTATGGATATATTGCCGCAATTTTGATCTTTGTGCTGTCGATCGTATTTAATAAAACATTATCAGACAAAAGCTATATCTATCCGCTGCTTCCATTTAATCCCAGACAGCTTGCAAAAAGACTGTTGCGTCTGCGTCTGCCTGAGGCTAAAAAATAAATATAAATTTAGCTAATAAAAAACTTAAAAATGTTTTTTTTACTTGTTATTTGTTCGATGCAATAGTAGAATAAGGTTGAGAGAGCATAATTCTTTCAACCTTATGTTTGCGAGTACGGCTGCAAATTCACAGGCTGAGAGAATATGTGACTAATAATGAGCGGGGAGGATATCATATGGGGTATGATGTACATGTAGAGAAGGGATGGGTCAATAGAGGAAATCTCTATCGATTAAAGGAACTGATGAAAAGGGCGGAGCGGGGTGACCGCCTGACACTGGCTTTTCTTGGCGGATCGATTACACAGGGATCGGTGTCTACTCAATATACGAATTGCTATGCTTATCTGGTATACGATTGGTTTGTACGCAGATTTCCGAAAACTGCGTTTACTTATGTAAATGCGGGAGTCGGGGGAACGACATCACAGTTTGGCACAGCCAGAGTGGAAGAAGATGTACTGCTCTATAAACCGGATTTTGTGATTATTGAATTTTCGGTAAATGATGATAATACAGATCTGTATCAGGAGACGTATGAGGGTCTGGTACGAAGAGTATACGGCAATGTTTATCAGCCGGCAGTATTGTTAGTACATAATATCTGTTACGATACGGGTATCAGCGCTGAGGAGAAGCACCGCTCCGTAGGTGCGCATTATGAGCTGCCAAGCGTTAGTATGAAAACGACGATCTACCCGGAAGTAGTATCCGGAGCTATTCCAAACCGTGAGATCACACCTGATGATCTGCATCCGAATTCAAACGGACATGAGTTGGTGGCAGAGGTGATCACGGATTGCCTTGATAAGATTTATATGGAGAGATGGAAAGAAGAGACAGCTTTATCTATGCCGGAACCGCTGACGGCAAATGCGTATGAACATGCAAGAAGGTATCAGAATCATAATTGTGATGTTATGTGCAGAGGATTTACGGCAGATCAGTCGCTCAAAAAATATGTAAATGATATGTTTCGCCACGGTTGGACAGCATCTGAGAAAGATGCCACGATTACTTTTGAGGTGATGGGAACGGAAATTGCGGTGCAGTACCGCAAATCTGTCAGCCTTCCGGCACCGATTGCGGTTGCGGTTGTGGATGGAGATGAAGAACATGCTGTTACACTGGATGCCAATTTCGATGAGACATGGGGTGATTGTCTCTATATTGATACAGTGGCACATCATATGGCACATGGAGTACATAAGGTAGAAATCAGATTGACTGAAACGCATGAGAATGATGCAGTACCGTTTTATCTTGTTTCAGTGATCGGTTCATATTAGTAAATTGGGAGGAAGAGTACATAAATGTTTAGAAATGATTTTGTATGGGGCGTTGCCAGCAGCGCTTATCAGATAGAGGGAAGAGAACCGCAGGATGGTGCGGGCAAGATGATCTGGGATACTTTTACGGAGGAAGGTCGTATTATGGACGGTACCGATGCGACGGTAGCTTGCGATCATATGCATCGTTACAAAGACGATTATAAACTTATGCGTATGTTGGGAGTTAAGGCTTATCGCTTTTCTGTAAGTTGGAGCAGGATCATGCCGGACGGTATAGGCAGAGTAAATGAGAAAGCTATTGCATTATACAGGGATATGATCGCAGTGATGAGGGAGAATGGTATCACGCCGTATCTGACGATGTATCACTGGGAACTTCCGCAGGCGCTTCAGGACAGGGGCGGATGGCTGAATGAAGAGATCATTCAGTGGTTTGGTGAATATGCCAAAGTAGTGGCGGAGAATTTTTCTGATATCTGTGAGAATTTTATTACATTGAATGAGCCGGAATGTTTTGTCGGTCTGGGACACTTAAGCGGCGTACATGCTCCGGGTAAGAAGTTAAGTTATCGGGAGACTTTTCAGATAGCACACAATGCGCTGCGTGCTCACGGACAGGCAGTCATTAACTTAAGAAAATATGCGAAGCAGCCGGTTAAGATCGGTTATGCACCGACTTGCGGCATGGCATATCCGGCAAGTAATACGCCGGAGGATATTGAGGCAGCCAGAAAAGTACTTTTCTCTTTTTATAATCCGATGGATAACTGGACGTGGAATGTGGCATGGTTTAATGATCCCGTATTCTTAGGCAAATATCCGGAACATGGTCTGGAGAAATTTAAAGAGTATTTACCGGGGATCACCAAAGAGGATATGGATTTGATTTCCCAGCCCATCGATTTCATGGGGCAGAATATTTATAACGGTTATATGGTGCGTGCAGGAGAAGACGGAGAACCGGAATTTGTGGACAGACCGGCGGGATTTCCGAAGACGGCGGCGGGCTGGCCTGTGACGCCGGAATGTCTGTACTGGGGTGTGAAATTCTTGTATGAAAGATATAAGATGCCGCTGTATATTACGGAGAACGGTATGTCCTGCCATGACATTGTCTCCCGTGACGGACAGGTGCATGATCCCAACAGGATTACTTTTTTGGATAAATATCTGTCTGCTTTGCAATGTGCAAGTGATGAAGGAGCAGATGTCAGAGGATATTTCCTGTGGACGTTCTTAGATAATTTCGAGTGGGATAAGGGCTATACCGAACGTTTCGGTATTGTATATGTAGATTTTGCAACACAGAAGCGCATCGCAAAAGATTCTGCTTACTGGTATCAACAAATTATGGAGGAAAATGGTAAAATGTTATCGATCAATCAACCTGCACAGCCGATTTTATTTTTGAATCCTGTTTTTAAACAGATGATCTGGGGCGGAGACCGCCTCGGCAAAGACTGGTCTTACGAGATTCCCGGCAATGACACGGGAGAATGCTGGGCTGTCAGCGCACATCCGAACGGAGATTGTACAATCCGGGAAGGAATTTATGAAGGGCATACCCTCTCAGAATTATGGGAAAAACATCCGGAACTTTTCGGTAATACAGGGTTGGATCGGTTTCCTCTGCTCATCAAGATCATTGATGCAAAGACAGATTTGAGTATTCAGGTGCATCCCGATGATACATATGCAGAAGTTAATGAGAACGGCTCTCTGGGTAAGACAGAGTGCTGGTATGTTCTGGATTGTGATGAAGATTCCAGTCTGGTGATCGGACATAATGCAAAGAGTAAGGATGAACTTACCGATATGATCCATAATGGCAAATGGGGAGAACTGATTAGGGAGATTCCTGTGAAAAAGGGAGATTTTATTCAGATCGATCCCGGTACAGTGCACGCCATCAAAGGCGGTCTTATGATTTTGGAGACGCAGCAGAACAGTGATATTACTTATCGTGTTTATGATTATGACAGGCTGACAAATGGTAAGCCGAGAGAACTGCATATCGATAAGAGCATCGATGTGATTACGGTACCTGCAAAGCCGGTGGAAGAGAGTGTTATGAAGGTGGGAGAACTTCCGGCTGATCAGATGAATCTGTTGATTGCATGTGATTATTATAAAGTATGGAAACTGGATGTGACAAAACCGATCACATTAAATCAGGAATACCCATTCCTTATTATGAGTGTGATTGAAGGGGATGGACTGATCAACGGTCAGATGATCGCAAAAGGTGATCACTTTATCCTTCCGAATGGCTATGGTGAGATAAAATTGCAGGGAAATATGCAGTTGATCATGTCAACGATATAGAAGATTGAGCTTCGTACGATTGTGAGATTGTATCTTCCTATAAAATATAGCGGCTCTGTGGAAACCCCACAGAGCCTTATTTTGATTGTGATAGATGTTATGTGATAGAAGACGACAGAATTAACCGCGTAGCTGTATGATGCGGGCAATTGTTTCTAACAGCAGTGGTACATCGATTGGTTTCGTCAGATGAGCATCCATACCACATTTTAAAGACATGCGCTTGTCATGCTCAAAAGCATTCGCGGATAATGCGATGATCGGGATGCGCGATAATAACGGATTCTTCAATTCACGAATTGCCTGTGCTGCGCGTCGTCCGTCCATGACAGGCATTTGAATATCCATCAAAACAAGAGCGTATTCGTCGGGTTCGGCATTGCTTATTGTATTGACAGCATCGATACCGTTAGTGACAGTCGCAACCGTGAAACCGAGTCCATGAAGAATTTCCGTCTCAATTTCAAGATTGATTTCATTGTCGTCCACAATAAGTATCTTTTGATGCATTACCTGATCCAGAATACGATCAGTATCTATGGAAACCATCAGAGGGTTGGACTGTGTACGAAGACGCAGAGTAACGGTGAAAGTGCTGCCAACGCCGACTGTACTTTCAGCAGTGATCGTTCCGCCCATCATTTCTACGATGTTTTTGGCTATAGTAAGCCCGAGCCCGGTACCATAGACTCCGCTGAAGGTGGTATTTTGTTCCCGCTCAAAAGGTTCAAAAATGTGATCCAGAAACTCTTTGTGAATTCCAATGCCTGTATCTTCTACAATAAAGCGATAAATCGAGCAATCATTTGGCAATCGTTCAATCTCTACGGCATTTATATTGATTTTGCCGCCGGTTTTCGTATATTTGATGGCATTATTTGCCAGATAAAGAAGGAATTGTTTTATTTTTTCCTCATCCCTGTAAATATCGCAGTGTTCTATTTTAGTAGAATTTACGGTCAGAGAGATGTTTTTTTCATCCGCCTGTAGCTGTATAGTATTATGTATGTCATGCAGGATATCGCACAGATTGCATTCGGTTTCTGTGATCTGAATATCCCGTGATTCCATCAGCGATATTTCCAGCACTTTTTCAATCAGATCCAGAAGTTGTTTGCCGGATGAATCAATCTTATCAAGATAGCTAAGTGCCGCCTCGGGAGTTTGAATGTGTTGTTTGGCAAGTATTGTATAGCCGAAAATAGCATTCAGCGGAGTTCTCATATCGTGAGACATATTAGAGAGAAAAGCATTCTTGGCATTGTTTGCCAGTTTGGCATTGTTTAGCGCTTCTTCCATGGCTCTTTGTTGTTCTTTTGCAAGAAGAATCTCTTCATCAACATTGCGATATCCCATAACAACTTGGGAAATATGTTTATCAGTGCTTACATTTACCACACGAAGCTGCAGATATTGTGTGGTGGAATCGCTTTGGATTCGATAGTTTACATAATATGTTTTGCAGTTAGATAATTTTTCACGGATGTATTCAGGGGTGGTAACTCTGGCAACCAGGGAACGATCTTCAGGATGTACCCATGTATTGACGTAGTCTTTGGCATATCGCGAAAACATATGGGCTTTAAATTCGCTGTTAAACTGGTTTTCATTGCGGACACTTAGGCGATAGGGCAGAACTTTGTCAGTGTCCAGATCAACATAGAGAATTGAAGCATAATTCACGCTGAGACCTTCTATCACTTCAAGACGGCGAAGCTGTTCCTGATTAATTATCTTTCGTTCTTTGTCATACTCTTCAATTAGAGTTTGAAGTTTTTGTTCTTTTTCTTTCTTATCGTTGAGCAAAGCTTCCTTTTCCGATAAGTGATGGTTATGTTTCTCGGTTGCATCGCTTATAAATACATAGAAAATATCTCCAACTGTCTGACTGTGAATAAAGTGTCCGTAGTCATCTACCCAACGGATAGTTCCATCTTTACGGACGATTCGATATTCTACATAATCCAAATCATGCTTGCTGCGTGATATCTGCTTTTTGATACTTTCTTCCACTGCCTCAAGATCTTCACGATGAACCACGCCTCTAAAAGAATTACCGGTTATGTAGCGCAGTTCTGCCAGTGTATTGCATTGAAATATATGAAGCAGAGCTTTATTGGCATAAATGATTTCCTCATTTCCGTCTGCATGATAGATTAAGAATCCGCCGGGCATCTCATCCATAAACCCGATGATTTCATAGATAGAGTCAATGCTTGATGGGTCTAACGGAAGAGAAATATCTTCGTTAGTACATTTCTCAGACAGAAGATCAATACTGATATTATTGCGTTGAGCGATGTTTAATATCAGTAACATATGTTCAATTAAATTATTACCTATCTTGTAGTCAGCCATATGATCGTTTTCCTTCCTGAATATTCTCTGATGAAATTTTAACATAATGATATCAGATTGTCATTATTTTACAGTATCTGATAGTGTAAAAAAGAAGAAATTACAACATAAATCAGTTTTGCAAAGTGTTTAGAAGAGGCTGGCGTGTTGACTTTTGTATTTTGGATTGATATCATATAAATATCTATGATTTAGTTGCATACATAAAGTTTTGTTGAGAAGGGTACCGGGAGATTATGGGAAAAAGTGTAAGCTTTGATATTGCAGCGCTTGTCCTGCTGACTATACTTTTAGTTTCATGCGTTTTTCGAAAAATGACAAGCGGGATATCCAATCGCATATTTCTTATTATTATACTGATTGCGATCACATCAACTGTATTCGATATTACCGCAGTCTCGCTTGATAATGCACAGAGCGATCATGTATCCGCGCTTTATACTGCTCATGCGGGGTATCTGGTCACACATTATCTCAGTGCGCCTCTTCATCTTCTTTTTGTTATAAGTCTGACTGATACATGGCATAGATTGAAGAAAAATATTGTTTTGCAGGTATTATTATTCATTCCTCTGGTGGTAGTACTGGTGGCTTTTGTGGCAAACGCATCCAATCATCTTGTTTTTTCGGTTGAAAACGGATACACGAGAGGACCGTTGTTTAGCCTGATGTATGTAACTACGATTCTATATGTCATTTTTGATATTGCATATATTATCCGATATCGTAAGCTGTTTGATTTGGGTAAGATTATTGCGATCAGTGCAGTCATTCCGATTGCGCTTGCAGCAATGATAATTCAGATGCTTGTTCCTACGGTATTGGTGGAGATGTTTTGCGGCGCGATCAGTCTTTTGATTGTAAGTATTGGTATTCAGAGACCAGAAGATTATATTGATTCATTTACACAGCTTATGAAGCACAGTGCATATGCGCATGACATGAAGCATTCCTTTGCCAATGACAAACATGTATATATCATTATGCTCAATATCAGTAATTTTCAGACAATCCAGTCAATGATAGGATTTGATTCTGCCACGCAGGTACTTAAGAAAGTGGCTGATAAGATTCGTGAGATTAATAGGAAAATGCATGGATATGCAGATCTGTACTATCTTGATAATGGTCGTTTCAGGATGGTATTTTATGGTAAGAACCAAGAGAAGACAGAGCAGATAGCGGATGTGCTGAATCAGGAATTAAAAAAGAAGACGAACTATAATGGGCTGGATATTAGTTTGGCGCCTTTTATTGTATTAGCACATTGTCCGGAAGAAATTTCAGATTTTAAAATGCTTATGTCTTTTGGAGCGGATTTCCATGTGCGGAATCATTATACCGGGCAGGTCATGCGTGCCAGCGAACTATATGACCGTAACCAGCTTACCATACAGAATAATATCGATTCAATTATTGACAGAGCGCTTGAGAACGGCAGCTTTCAAGTATATTACCAGCCAATCTACTCAATTCAGCAGGGTAAGTTTATTTCTGCAGAGGCTTTAATCAGGCTGAACGATCCGCAATACGGATTCGTCTCGCCGGAAACTCTGATCATTGCCGCCGAAAAGAGCGGTGCAATTCACAAGATAGGAGAGTTTGTTTTTGAGAAAGTCTGTCAGTTTATTGCCAGCGATGATTTTGAACAATTAGGACTTGATTATATCGAGATCAATCTGTCTGTAGCACAGATCATGAATGGAGATCTGCCTGATACGTTGTTGTCTATTATGAGCAGATATAACATATCTTCAGACAAGATCAATCTGGAGATCACAGAGACTGCGGCAGCCTATGCACAGAGGGTTATGTCGGAGAATCTTGACAAGCTGACACAGGCAGGACTCAGCTTTTCGCTGGATGATTACGGCACGGGGTATTCCAACATGCAGCGTGTGATCCAACTGCCGCTTAAGATCATTAAACTTGATAAGTCTTTTGTGGATGAAAACAATAATCCGAAGATGTGGATTGTCTTGAAGAATACGGTCAAAATGTTAAAAGATATGAATATGGAGATCGTTGTGGAAGGTGTTGAGACACAGGAAATGCTGGATGCTTTTTCAAATTTGAAGTGCGATTTTATCCAGGGTTATTTCTTCTCCAAACCGATTCCGAGAAATGATTTTGTCGCATTTATCAGCAATGCAAACGGAGCATCTTAATATGACAGGTAAGGGTGGATTTTTTGTTTCATTTATTCCGAGATATGTAAGTAATCGGCTGTTTCTAAATATATATCAGATGCTTGCATGGGTGAAGGTTCCGCGCAGGGTCAGAGAGAAAAATTATATTGCTAACTGTGAACAGTTGAGCAGTATCAAAGAAGATTTTTGGAATAAACGATCTGCTTATATCGAGAATCAGAATGAGTGGAAGAATATCCGGTTCGGAGCCGGAACACATCACAATATGAGTTACTCCGGTTGTGAGGTTATTGCGTCATATAATGCATGGAAGGCGCTGAAGGGTGTCGGATCACCGCAGCACATGTCAGGGATTATTCGCGACTATGAGACACATGGTGCGGCATTGTGGGGTGAGTTCGGAACTTCTCCCCGGGCAATTGAACGGTATTTTAAGAAAAATGGATTTTCTGTGATGGCGGCGTATGGTGATGATGGTACAGCGGTGAACATGATCGACAATAAATATAAAGTTATGATCGCCACAGTATATAATGACAGAAATGACATCACAAAGCAGGTACATACGGTGTGTATTACCGTAGATTCAGGGAAAGGATATGTTTTACACAATGCATATCTCGTAGATAAGAGCGGAACTTTTGTCGAAAGTGTTCCGTATGATACACTCAGGGATGCAGTTATGCATATATCAAGATATGAACCGAAACTAATATATTTGATCGGGATTGGCTGTTGAATGGGCGGCATGTCCCGATTTCATTGTAGCATAATATTATAAATGCAATCGCATAATCCGATACATTTACTCAGACATTACATTGGAGGCAGCTATATGGAGAAAAAATTTATTTTTGATGAAGACACTGCGCTTGTGGAAACAGCAAGCGGAAAGGTGCGCGGCTATTTTTATGACGACGTTTATACATTTAAGGGAATCCCTTACGCGAAGGCAAAACGTTTCCACGCACCGGAGCCTGTGGAGCCATGGAATGATGTGTTTCAAGCAACAAGCTATGGCTATGTTTGTCCGCTTTTACAACTGCCAAAACCGAACGGGGAATTGCTGGTGCCACACCGCTACTGGGTCATGAATGAGGACTGCCAGAATCTGAATATATGGACACCGGGATTAGATGATGAGAAACGTCCTGTTATGGTATGGCTACATGGAGGCGGATTCACCGATGGGTCATCAATTGAGCAGATTGCCTATGAAGGCGGGAATATGTGCAAATTCGGACAGGTTGTGGTAGTGTCCGTGAATCACAGATTGAATATTCTAGGTTACTGCGATCTTTCTTACTTTGGTGAGGAATATGTAAATTCCGGTAATGCGGGAACAGACGATATTATAGCGGCTTTGCAATGGGTGCATGATAATATCAATAGATTTGGCGGAGATCCGGAGAATGTGATTGTTTTCGGACAATCGGGCGGTGGTGTGAAAATAACGACTCTGTTGCAGACGCCGGCGGCGGACGGGCTTTATGCCAAAGGAATCAACATGAGTGGTGTAATTGATGATACTCTGCTCATGGAAGCAAACGGCAGCGGAGAGAAATTAGGACGAGCTCTTATGAGAGAACTTGGGATTGATGACGTGAAAGGTCTTGAGACAGTTCCCTATGATGCGCTGGCTGCTGCATATAATAAAGTCATGCCTGCATTAAAAGCTGCCGGAGAATATGTAGGCGGTACGCCATATGTAAATGCTTTTTATAAGGGAGATCCGGTTAAGAATGGTTTTCGCAAAGAGACAGCGCATGTGCCGTTAATGGTTGGCAGTGTATTCGGAGAATTCGGTTCTTTTGCACCGACACCATATAACAAATCCAAGCTGACGGTGGAAGATGGTATCCGTATCGTAGAAGAGGCAGTAGGAAAAGAAGATGCGGCAGAGTTGATTGGATTGTTCAGCAAAGCTTACCCAGAGCGTAATCCTGTGGATATCATGACGATGGACTTTTTGTTCAGAACACCGGAAATTGAGTACATCAGAGAAAGAAGCAAATGCGAAGGAACTGTATGGTCGTATTTGTTCAATCTTGACATGAACCTGGATGGAGGACGGACACCGTGGCATTGTGCGGATATTCCTTATTTTTTCCATAATACACAGTTCGCGCCTTATACACAGGAGGAAGGCGTTACGGAGCGGGTGGAGAAGCTGATTTTTGATTCTGTAATGGCATTTGCCAAGACCGGAAATCCGGAGAATACGGAAGTACCAGAATGGGCGGCATGTACACCGGAAAAAGAATCTACGCTTGTGATCGGAAAGGAAACAAAGGTGCGAGAGAACTTCGACCATGAGCTGATTCCCGTTCTGGCAAGATGTATGTCGCCTATATATGCTAGAAATAAGGAAAAACAGATGAAAGATGTCCAGCACTAGACAAAGAAAAAACACTTTTTTCACTCGGAAAAGATGAGAAAGGTATGGGGTTACAGGAATGAGAGAACAGGACTTTTGGTATGATAATGAAAGTTACATAGATTCATTGATGAATAAGGCGAATATGCTGGCGGAAGATACCTACATTTATGTTCTTCATCTAAAACAGGACAGAGTATGGTTTTCAGAGGCAACCAAAGCATATTTTGGGATTCAGGATACATATGTTTCGGAACATTATGCAGTCATGCAGAAATTGATCCACCCGGATGACTGGTGGGAATACGAAGAGGCGATTCCGCAGAGAGTACAAGGAATAAATCTGACCAGAGAGTTGTGCGTCCGGATGAAGGACGTTTCCGGAGAATACCATATGTACAGCATCCATACAGATATTGTGGCCGATGAAAAGAATGCGGAATCGTATCTGCTCATTATGCTGCATAATGAAAATGTTTTGCCGAGGATCGATGCCTTGACAGATTTATATTCCAAGGCAAGATTCATGACAGATCTGGAGACGGAAATCAGTAAAAATGAACCTTTTGCAGTGTTAGCGATTAAGCTGGAACGATTTAATAATCTGAATATTATCTATGGCACTGATTTTACCAATCAGATTCTCAAAGAGACGGCGTTGCAGTTTATTTATATGATGGATGAGAACAGTGCGGTCTATCGGTTAGACGGTCCTAAATTCGGATTTGTTTTAAGAGGAGGCGGCAGGGAGCAGCTGCTTGCCTTTGAACAGAAAATCAGAGACAAGCTGACAAAAGGAATCCAGATAGATAATAAGCAGATTGCATTGAAAATATGTGCGGGAGCAATTCTGATTGATCAGTATGACGGAAAAGCAGATGATCTTGTTTCTAAGGTGTCTTATGCATTGGGACATTCGGAAATAGAGCATCAGGGGAAAATGATCATATTTAATGATAAAGTACGCACTTCAACAAACGTAGATCTGGAATTGATGAAAGTAATCCACCAGTCAGTTATGGAAGGCTGTGAAGGCTTTTATGTGGAATATCAGCCAATCGTGGTATCCGGGACAGGACGCATTGTAGGCGCAGAGGCACTGGTCAGATGGCGCAAAGAGCCTTATGGGACCGTACCGCCCGGTATGTTCATTGAATGGATGGAGACAGATCCCAGTATGTATGAATTAGGCAACTATGTGTTGTCTACAGCTTTGCGGGAAACGGTTGGGCTGCTCACGATCCTGCCGGAGTTTGTACTCAATGTTAATGTGTCGGCAAGACAGATGGAGAGGGAAGCGTTTCGGACAGAGGTGCTGCATATTTTGGAACAGACAGAATTTCCGGCAAGCCACTTGTGTCTGGAACTGACGGAACGGTGTAAGGACATGCCGCTAGATGCGATAAAGAGAGAAGTGGAATTTTTTCAGGGAATGGTATCCGTATGGCGATGGACGATTACGGAACCGGAAGCGCTTCTTCGGGAATTGTGCTTTATGCGCCGATGGATGAGATCAAACTGGATATGAGTTTTATACGGGGAATTACCGAAGATGTCAAAAAACAGGCTATGGTCAAGTCAATCGTAGAATTTGCCAACAGTTCTGGAATGAGTACCTGTCTGGAAGGTGTTGAGACGGAGGAATTACAGAATTATTTACGTGGATATCAGGCCACATGGTTCCAAGGGTATTATTACTCGAAGCCGATCGAGATAGGGAAGCTTTGGGAACTGGTACAGGGATAGCCCCAAATAGCCCAAAATAGCCATAAAATGAGTAAAGATACACTTGCCTTCCACCGGTAAAGAATGGTAAAATATAGATAAATATAACGGTAAAGAGAAAGCACTTGTAACTTGCGTGCTGTTTGCAACAGTTTATGATAAGGAGGGAGATTATACGATGGGAGTTGGAAGTGTATCATCAATGAACAGTATGTCAAACCTGCAGACAACGATGGCAGGTTCAACAGATGTAAAGAGTAAAAATATTCAAAATGAAATTAATGATATACAGCAGCAGATGCAGAAGGTATCTTCACAGGAAGAACTTTCTGTAGACGAAAAGGCTGATGAACGCAAAAAGTTGCAGAAGGAAATATCAAGTCTTAATACAGAATTGGAGCGACATCAGGAAGAGTTTCTCAGGTCACAGAAAAGAGAAATTATGATGGCGGAATTACAGGAGAATGAGAAGCCGGAGGAAGAAGATAAAGCCATCGACAGAGCGCAGACAGATGAAGCAGGTCAGGAAGATGCTGGCAACAACGCGGAAAGTATAGATAGCAATACCGCAGAACAATCCCGCCAAGATACTTCGACAGCGACATCGGTAACTCAGTCCGCACAGCAGACAGGGCAGCCGGGAACCGTCATAGTCAAGAACAGTGATGGCATTGTTATTTTAAAAGGAGAAATGAATCCTGTAGAGAGAAGCGATGTTGATGTAGATGAAATTGGCGAAGAGGACATTGCGGAAGAAGAGACAGAGGATGTGGATACAGATACAGGGCTGTCTCATAAAGAGATGAATGCAATGGTATCAGCCAATGTTTCTGCACAGCAGGCGAGTCGTCAAGGCACAGTCATAGCCAGAATTAATGGTGATGTTGCTATCTTAAAGGGAGAGATGAGTCTGGACGAGAAACGTGGTCAGGATACAGATCGAAAGCAGGAGCAGCTTGAGAAACTGGAGGAGAAGGAAGAAAAAGCAAGGATATTCCAATTTTCTGTTTTGGGTGAAGCAAATAAGGCAATGGAGACAGCAACGAAGGCTGAGGACTCCGGAATGCAGATCAGTACAGATAATAACGCATTTATTAATGCTTCTAAATTATCACAGGAAGAAGAGCAGAAGTTGTATGTTTCTTTTGGGTAATTAAGATTATTCAAGAAGATATATGGGCAGAGTCGTTTTTATGGCTCTGCCTTATAAGCTCAAACAAAAGAAAGGTATTGTATTATGATAAGCAATTTGCTTCTTATAGCTGGTTTAGTGATCTGGGGATATGTATTGACAAGCATATTAAAGATAAAAAGGGGGTTGGACCTGTTCTGAGTATTGGAGTCAGCATGGCAGTATTAGAAATAGGCGGAGCATTCGGGATATTATGGTCAGTTGCAATAGTTATTTGATTGTATCTTTGGGAAAAACGCTCTTCTATACAGGATGGGATTCATTTATGCATTGGGGTATGTTCTCCAAAGCAGTATTTTATAATCATAATCTTGATGTCTGGAACCATGATTTATGGGTAAATCATCAGGTGTATCCTCATGGTATGGCATCATGGTATTCTTTGTTAGTTTTAACTATGTAGTTTTGTATGGTGTGAATGAAGATTTCTATAATGCCTATTATTGGTTTTTTGCAGATGGTTTGTCGAATGCCAGAGAGCAATATGAGACTGGAAACTTTTAGGCATATAAAGTCATAAAAGATGAAGTTACAGATGAGTTTCTCTGGTTTGAGCCAATTCTGTGATGCAAATGTAACATGTAATTTGATATAAAAAGGCGGCACTTACTCATCGATTTAGATGATGCAGTGGTGCCTTCTTTTCATAAGGAGGATATCATTCATTAACCGTTCCCAACAGCATAAAATTTTGATGATTTCAGGAGTCCCCCTGTTTGGCAAAACGGAAAGCTAAGTTGTTTTGCCAATAAATATTGTCCCTACATTTTCTCCCTTTACGATTTGGTATAATGCAGAGGGATTGTTCCCGTTTGTGATTATCGTGTCAATTCCTTGTGAAGTAGCCAATTTTGCCGCTTGTAGCTTTGTTTTCATGCCGCCTGTTCCCCGCCGTGAACCTGCGCCGCCTGCCAGAGACAATACCTTTTCATCAATGACGGATATGCGGTCGATCAGTTTTGCGTCCGGGTGCAGGCGTGGATCGCTGTCATAAAAGCCGTCTATGTCGGAAAAGATAACAAGGCTTTTTGCGCTGCATAATACGGAAACAACAGCGGATAACGTGTCGTTATCTCCGAAAAGTTTATCTTCCGACTGTATTTCTGTATAGCTTACGGAGTCGTTTTCGTTTACGATTGGAATGATACCCATTTCCAACAGCGTATTGAATGTGTTGATAAGGTTTTCCTTTTTTTCTTCATTTTCCATATCCTCAGCATTTAGTAAAATCTGTGCGACGGTTTTATCATAGTCGCTGAAAAACTTATCATACAGATACATAATGCTGCATTGTCCTACGGCGGCGGCAGCCTGTTTGATCCGCATACTGGTAGGGCGTGGTTTGGTTTGCAGTTTGTTTATGCCTACTGCGATTGCACCGGACGATACAAGGATAACTTCATATCCCATATTTTGAATATCCGATAACACACGGGCAATACAATCAAAAGATTTCAGATTGTTTTGCCCCATTTCATTTGTGAGTGTGGAAGTCCCCACCTTGACAACAATTCTGTTATGATAAAGTCCCATGGCTACACCTCAATAATAGCCGGAATATGTTTTACGGATTGCAAGAATTTATTCGTGATATATTCCGTTTTTATTTTCATGTAGCTTGTCGTTATTCCGTCACTACATCCATACCATTCAGAATCGGCAACATCTTTGTCTAATACAATCTGTACTTTGTTTTGGTTGTCCAGTAGGGCACTGAAAATAGTTGCAGCTCCGACTTTAGTACCCAGCATTTCTTCCATAAGTTCCGCAGGTGCGAAGGAAACACGGGAAACGCCCAGCGCATTGCTGAAATCTTTGGAACGGAAAGGCTTGCTGCCTGCGGTAATAAAAAGATAAAAAGTTGTCTGTTGTCTGTTACAGAGAAACAACGTTTTGACCATTTCCATATCTAATTTTTGGTTAATCTGAATACAGTCCTCCATTGTAATTGCTTCGTCTGTTTCTACACGTTCAAAGGGAATATTCAATTTGTCAAGTGCCTGATAAGTATTCTGCTGCAAAGCGGTCTGAAATTCTTTTGGTGCAGTCTTATAAATGTCGCTTACATAAAACATTGTACCTGATTCCTTCTTTCTTTTGAAATAATTCTTTTGAAGTCTTGAAAACTTCCAGTGCATAGATTATCATAGATTACAGAATTACAAAAGCGAATGTTTATCATGCATAACATTACAAATTCGAATGAATGAGGGTGCAATTATGGATATGAATATTCAGAAATATTTAGCCTTTGTAAAAACAGTGGAATACGGAAGTTTTACAAAAGCCGCTGAAAGGTTAAATTATTCTCAATCGGGAATCAGCCGCATGATTAATGATTTGGAGAAAGAATGGAAAGTAGCGCTTCTTGAACGCAGTCGCTCCGGTGTTCGTCTAACATCAGACGGGGTGACATTGCTACCTTACGCAAAAAGTGTCTGTGAGGAATATCAAAAATTACAGGCACAAGTTGATGAAATAAATGGTCTGCAATCCGGGATCATCAGAATAGGGACATTTTCAAGTGTGGCTACGCATTGGCTTCCGAATATCATTAAGCAGTTTCAGAAAGATTATCCCAACATAGATTATGAATTGCTGTTAGGGGACTATACGGAAATAGAAAACTGGATATTAGAGGGGCGTGTTGACTGTGGCTTTTTACGTCTGCCCGCACACCCCGATTTGGAAACTGTTTTTTTGGAACAGGACAAATTGCTTGTTGTATTGCCGGAAAATCATTCTCTTGCGGACTGTGAGAGATTTCCGGTCAAATCTCTTGCCGATTATCCTTTTATGCTATTGGAAAAAGGAGCAAAAGCTGAAATTTCAGAGATTTTTGAAAGGTGCAATATTTCCCCTAAGATACATTTTACAACATGGGACGATTATGCCATAATGTCTATGGTGGAGAGCGGTCTGGGTATCAGTATATTGCCACAGCTTATTTTACGGCGTGTGCCTTATAAGATTATAACAAAGGAATTAGATGTTCCGGCTTTCCGTAATATCGGGATTGCTTTGCGGAGTAAGAAAAACAGTTCTTTGGCGGTTAAGAGGTTTTTGAAATATATAAAATATAGAGATCACGTATTCCTGATGCCGGGAAAATCATAAATGTAAAAAGTAAATGGAGAAAGATGAAATGTGGAGAAAATGGATATCGGTTCTGGTGGTGGGGGGGGGTGATAATCCTGTTATCCGCCTATGGACAAAATGACAGGCAGTTGCTTATTTCATTAGATGAAGCAGAAGAGGAAATGCTCAATATGGAAAATGATGCGTGGTTAGAGATTATATAAAAGGAATTGGTATAGGATATGTAAAGAAGGTGTCACATATTTGGTGATTTTGCAAATATTGTGGCACCTTTTTATCAATATTATAAATTGTATCTTACAAAATCTTAGTTTACATTCTTCGTAGAATTACAGTCAAACCCCGGATTAAACGCATAGAAGTTCTTTTCGTTCAAGCGGTCTTGCACGATTCTAAGGGCTTCACCGAAACGGGAAGATTGAAGTAAACGAATAAAAATTATCTGTTGATTTTCTGCATTTTCTTTATAATGGATTGCCAATACATTCGGTCTTTTAAAACTCGAATTACCGTAATTGTGGAATCTTCCACGACAAAGAAGATTAAATATGTACTATAAGGTTTAAAATAAATGCTTAACCCCTCAATAACATATCCTGTTGCTTCATAGCCTTTTGGAAAGGAATCCAGTTCCTTTATTGCTTTCTTTATCTTCTTTGAAAAATTTTCAGCATATTCACGGTATTTGAATGTATCGAGAATATACTTTTTTGTTGATTTGATATCCAAAAGAGCATCTTTTGAAATAACAATTTTGTATTTCTTTGGTTTTTCCAAAGAATGTTTTTCTTCTTTTGGCATTATATTTTGTCAATTTCCTCCCACGCTTCATCAATCGTATAAACATCGCCCTTTTTCAGGCTTTCGATTCCTTTGGAAAGTTCATCATATAATGCGCCTATGGCTGATTTTTCGGAGTATTCCGTTTTTGAAAGTTCATTGGTTCTAATAACTTGTGTTGCAGGTGCCATAGTATCACTTCCTTTCGTTGTTAATGAAGCGCAGCTTCTATTTTCATTATACGGTATTTAGCGTTGGCTTATCAACAGTTTTTTATACTTCTTGTTTTTTGCAGAATGATTTTTATTGCATTTCCCTCAAAATGTGTGTTTCAATCTTTCATGGTTGATTGTTAAATATTCCAAGTGATTTCAATGTTACCGTCTGCAATCCGAATGACTTTGATTAGC
>JAAGKN010000372.1_pt1 | contig 59534 bp, 66 predicted proteins | sample 6206371 | NCBI WGS metagenome assembly JAAGKN01 (sample SAMN11533720, study PRJNA540317) | gut metagenome | isolation source: fecal pellets from male and female animal of same cohort | host: Peromyscus leucopus | place: USA:CA | collected 2017 | reverse complement strand
TGTCTACTTTTTATTGACAACTTCAACTTTATTATCTCATCTTTATTTCTTTTTTGATTTTTTCCATAAACTCGTCAATATCTATTGAAACAGTTTCTTCACTACCATATACACGATAACTAATTAAATTGTTATCTCTTTCCTTATCACCAATAATTAAAGTATACGGATTTTTCATCATATTACTCTCTCGAATCTTTTTACCGAGACTCTCTTTACGATCATCATAGCCAACACGAATATCCGCATCCTCCATTAAGTCTTTAATCTTTCTTGCATATTCATCATGATACTTCATATTAACAGGAACAATATTTACTTGCACAGGACTTAGCCAAATAGGTAAAACACCCTTAAATTGTTCGAGTAATAATACTAAGAATCTTTCATAGGAACCTAAAACAGCTCGATGCACCATTACGGGAGTTTGTTTCTCTCCTTTTTCATCAATGTAGAATAAACCAAATCTCTTTGGAGTCTGAAAATCAAGTTGCACAGTTGGAATTTGAATATCTCTTCCTAAGGCATCCTTAAACATAAAATCCAACTTTGGTCCATATAAAGCCGCTTCTCCCTCACATCTTTTAGCATCTAAACCTAATTCATCGGAAATTTCTTGAAGCATTGCCTCACATACATCCCAGTCATTTGCTTCACCTATATATTTCTCCGGATGATTATAATCTCTTACTGATAAAGAGACTGAATGTCCTTCCCATAATCCCATACGCGAATAAAAATCTTTAATTAAATTACACATATTAATTACTTCATCCTTAACTTGACTTACTCGACAAAATGAATGACCATCTTCAACAGTTATCGCATACACACGTGAAAGTCCTCCTACTGCTCCCTGTAATTCAGCTCGATATTGTTTATCCGATTCCATATATCTAATTGGTAAATCTTTATAACTTCTTAAACGTGATGCATATATTTGTGTATGATGAGGACATTGCACAGGTTTTAAAACAAACTCATGACCTTTAGGGGAATTAACTCTAAATAATTCCTCATTAAATTTCAAAGCATGCCCTGAAGTTTCAAATAAGGAAATATCAGCTAGTGATGGACAACTAACTTTCATAAATCCATACTTACGGCAAACTCTTTCAATTTCTTTTTGTAACTCATCTTTTACAATTGTACCTCTTGGAGTATATAAAGGAAGTCCTGAACCAACATAATCAGAAAAACAAAATAAATCTAAATCTGCACCTATTTTTCGATGATCACGTAATTTAGCTTCTTTTAAAAATTCTTCATAATTATTGAGTTCTTGCACATCATTAAAACATTTACCAACAATTCTTGTAATAACCTCTTTACTAGAATCTCCTTCATAGTAAACTCCACTTATTCTTAAGAGCTTAAGAAACATAGCATCATCTAATTTTTTAATTTTCTTCTCTAAAGCCTCAAAATCATTTTCACTTATAGCATCATCAATCTTAAATTCATAATAAAATTCCTCTTCATCAAAATATATATTATCTAATCTTACATTTTTATAACTTTCTTTAATTACTTCTTTAAGTAATAAAGCACCTTTTTCATTAATCATAATTATCCTTCTTTCTATTTACTTTTTGAGATTCGTAATCGTCTCATCATCCGTCATTTTACCCTCTCCTTAAAAACAAAAAAGATGATACCTAAGGAGTGCTTTGGCACGGTACCATCCTTTGTTTAACTTTTTTTTTATAACCGAATCATCGGGCTCTTGAGTTTCCTCAGCAACTAATAGGGAGTAATTATTAATGATATTTATTATCTTTCACCCAACGATAACTCTCTAAAAAACACTCACCAATAACCATATCCTATATCATCGTATTTCTATTCTTATTATAAATGCATTTTTTTAAAATTAAAAGGCCTATCACTTGATTGTAATAGACCTTTTCGTAAACTTTATATAATATTCATTTATAAATATTTATTCATTGTCAAAACAATCAATTATAATTGACTTCAAATTTTTTAAACTAATCGTTGTCGTTAATTGTTTGTTTAACATCTTTTATCTTCCTCTCAAAAAGTAATTAAATTTTATCATACTTATTTTAACTAGTCAAATTCACCCTCATGTTCTTTAAAGAAATCATAATAAATTCTAATATTCTCAAGTTCAGTCCATTTTTTCACACATACTGGAAAACTATCTAAATCATATATAATTGCATCTTTCAAGTTAAGTAAAAAAGGTGAATGCGTCGAAATAATAAACTGACAATTAAAAAATCTTGCCGAATCTTCTAAAAACTTCTTTAACTTTAATTGATTTTCGGCTGATAAGCTATTCTCTGGTTCATCTAGTATATATATACTGTTTTCTTTAATTTCTTTTTCCCAAAACATTAAAGCTGACTCTCCGTTTGATTGTTCAACAATATTATTATTAGCAAGTCTTTCTCTTACATATCTAGACATTGTCTTAGACTTTGCTTCACAATTTCTCTTTAATTCTTCATAATTATCTAAAGAAGATTCAACTTCACCATATTTAGCTTCTAAATACTCTCTACTTAACTTCTCTTTGCGACGATTTACATTAGCATTTATCGATCTTATATCTAATAAATAGTCGAATATATCATCACTAGTAATCGTCTTTATTTCATCAGGTTCTTCATAGACTTTATCAAATGTGCAATCTTCTACATATAAATCGAAAAAAGATCCTTTATCTAAATTAGATTTACGCGTTGAATTAATTTTTTCCGAAATAATATTAAGTAAGGTTGATTTACCACAGCCATTTCCACCGTAAAATATTGTGATAGGTTCAAATTTTATTTCTTCCAATTTTTTACTCGAGAATATGCCTAAAGGATAATAATTATTGAATATCCTTCTTTGTTCTTTCCCTGTTATTATCATATGTTCTGCATGTTCAGTTAACAAAGTAAAACTTTTTAAATATACCATATAATCACCTACTCATAAATATTATATCACACCAAAGAAAAAAACAACCATAAGGCTGCTCTTTTATTATTTATCAAATGTAACAGTTTTTGCCCATTCAACAAACTTGTCTTGATATTCTGATTTATTATTCTTATCACAAGCAAAGTTTACTAACCAGAATGCATCATCACTTTTATAAATAGCTGCAAAGTAATAATAATCTTTTCCACTTACAGTTTGTTCATATTCAAAGTAATTAAGACCATCTTTTTCTTTTAATTCATAGTCAGCTTTATTATTTTTAATAACTGCTTTGGCATAATCTTCTATTTTTGAATTCTTATCAATATCAATTGTTTCTAAAATAGAAAATTCTTCTTTTAAAGCTGTAACAACGGCTTTATCGCTCATCCAAGTAGCTGTTGCTGTTGCTAAATCTTTTTCTGTCATGCCATCATCCATTTTAATATTAAAGCCATGGCTAGAATAATCTTTTTGTTTTACAGTCGAATTAAAACAACCTCCAAGTAAAACACAGAACATCATTAAAACAACGATCCCGATTCTTCTTTTTGTCATAAATATCATTTCACACCTTTCTAAAATAATTATACCTTCAAAATAATTATATGTAAATATAGTTATAAAAAAAATAATGCAAAAGCATTATTTTTATCTACTAACAACTTGATTATTTTCTTTATCAAAATCACGAACAGTTAAACATCTACTAACAAGTGGATCCGATAATTGAAGCCCATTTTGTTTAACGATTAACATTAATAAATTAGCTTCAGATTCTTTATTCAACACATAAGTGCTATCAACTCCATAGCTTAATTCTCCTGAAGTTATAAAATGTAATAAATCAATTTCAAATTGGATATTTGACTTATCTTCACCCTTAAGATCAAATATAACAACGGCTGGTTCACCTTCATTAGCTTTTTGAATAGCTTGAGTTAATGGTGGTAAAGAAAATTCCATATCTTTAGTACCACAAATTATTCTCTTAAGATTCTCTTCTTCATCAACAAGTGTTTCCATACTAGCTATTTTAGCATCCATTTCAATAGTAAAAATATTTTTTTCTGAAGCAAAAGTACTAGCTAAATCTAAACCAGCAGCGTGCTTACCACTCCCAACTTCTCCTGTTAAAATAATTGGTTGTAAAGAAGGATAATAACCTGCTTCCAAACCTCTCTTTAAAAAACTTATATCCATACAAATTTCCCCCTTTAGATATGCTAATATATTACCATAATTAAGGAATAATTGCAAATTGACACTTTCTTATATAATCTTACCACGATTATCTAATAATATATTTTGACTATAATTAACTAATTTATGACATTTAGGTTTAATATTATTCTCCCAAATATCAACCGCTTCCTGATCTCTTTTTAGCATCATATCTTCATCTTCAAAGGTAATAGGTACACCTAAAAAACATTTACCATCAGTAGGAAGTGCACTCATACCTCTTAACATTATAGCTATTTCTCTTTCATAATCCGTATTAAGATCTATTACTGGAGTTAATAAATCAATTCCATAGTACTTAAAGAATTCTTTATATTTTTCTATCATCATATCTCTTTCTAATACAAATCCTTGACTCCTTCTCGCACCATCAACAACAACTTCAATATTTTCTTTTCGACACACTAAAACACTATAGATATACATCGCTGATCTACAAGTTAAACAATTAATTTGTCCCATCGATAAATTTGGAACAAGTTCTTTTAATTCTTGAGCCGTCATTTGATAAAATTCATCTCTTAAAGCTTTAAAATAACCAACAGTTAAACCATAGCCCCATAGACGAACTAAATCACTTCCGAATTTCTCCACTAACCTTTCATAACCCAATTCAATTCGTTCCATTCCCGCCATCGAACCATTATTATAATTAATCAAAACAGCTCGATAACCATCCTCAATTATTTTTATTGTTGCAAGTAAACTATCAAGTCCTCCTGAAAAATGGACTAACGCTTCTTTTTTCTCCATAATACCACCATCTTCATATTTATCTATTCTAACACATTAAAAATAAAAAGTAAGATTTTTCTTACCTTTTTATGTTATAAATACTATCAATTGTATTCATATTAGTTTTTATTTGCTCTTCATAATCAATAATATCCGCAAATGATTCATATAAATGATCTAAAGTATTATAACTATTAAGTTCCTTTTTAGTTATATATTTTAAAACAAAATCTGTGTAATAATCCGAGAAAATAATAATCCAATCAATAAATTCCCTTTGCTCACTTTCTCCATAATCAAAAGAATTATAATATTCATAAGCTTCAGAATTACCATTAGTAAACTTAGCATTTTCTTCGGCTTTCGGTTCTAAAGTTTTATCATATTCTTGACGTCGTTCTGGATCTCGCAAAGTTTGATATGCCAAATTAACAAGGCACATAAGGGTATGACACTCGGCTTCGTCCTTACCTAAATTATTATCAGGATGACACTCCATAGCTTTTTTTCGATAAGCATCTTTTATCTCTTTTAAAGTAGCCTGCCTAGATATACCTAAAACTTCATAATAACTTGTTATTCCCATAATGATCTCCCTAATTAAGATTATATACTAACATATTTAGTTTCTATTTACAAATTCTTGAGTCTCTCCTCATTATAATAACGATGATAATCACGATTAATACGTTTTACTTTACCTTTAATTTTCATAATAAATCCAGGACTACACCACATGAATGCTCCTTTAACCATATAAGATAAATATATCAACAAACATCCAAATGTTTCACCATATTTTTCAAAAATATCTTTTTCTTCTTGACCTCTTAAGACATCTTCTAATAATTCAATGGGAATCTTTACCTCATCACTTTCAACTTTTGATGTCGAAGATAATGTAAGTGCCTCGGGATCAGCCATATAAAATACCCCAACATTAAACATATCTAATAAAAATTTATCCATTAGTAAACTATCCATACTAGTTGTATCAATATTATAATATTTACCATCTATATTGACCATATTCCAAGCATGATCATCATCAGTTACTAAATAAGTATTAATATTAGCTTTTTCTAGCAAAACATTAGTTAAATAGGCATAAGAAATACATACTCCCTTATCATCTTCAAGTACACAACCTAAAGGATGACGATTAGAATCCCCTGATTGATAAATATCATAAGTAACTGTATCAATAACATATTTACAAACCGCTTGAATTTTCTCTCGTTCAGTCATATCTGGTTTAATTATCTCATTTACTATTTGGCTAGTAATTAGATTATTTTTAATATCTTGAATAGTTAAATTATGTTTAACTCCTTTTTCATCTAAAAGATCAATAATATCTTGTGTAATAAAAGGCGAATCAGCAATAGATACTTCCTCCAAATTATCCAAACGAGCTAAAAAAGAATAATCTTTTAATGATATAAGTGAATCAAGATGTAAAATTTTAATATTTGGACAATACTCAGGTAAATCATTTAAGTCAGTTAAATAAAAACAATATGATAATCCTAGTTCTTCAACACTTTCTGGTAAATGTTTTATACTTTCATTCGTCACACAAGAATAATTTAAACCCAATTCTTTAGTCTTAGATTCCCTTAAATGAACATTTTTTAATATCTCGGGATTTAAGTCACAACTCATAAAATAAACAGGAGAAGTATAACCATCTAAAAAAACTTTATTTCCATCTTCATCATATAAGTATTTATCTTCAAAATAAAATCTATTCTCAAAAGACGATGGTATATTAAGGACACTGACATATCCATTATCAATAATATTTTCAATTTCTTTATCATTATCAGACTTGGTCGTTGACATTTTAGCATACTTAATTTGATCAAATAAGCCAACAACCATTCCCTTTACTTCTTTTAATGATCTTAATGAAATAACTAAACACCCACAAATAATTGCTATCGAATAAAGCTCATTTTTATTCTTTCTTAAGGTACGTTTTATAGCTTTACTTTTAGCTATTTTTCTTTTCTCTATTCCTTCATCAATTAGATATTTATCATCATTATTCACTGATAATTGCTTCATTATCATCACCCACATAACTATTTAATACATTTTCTAAAAAATCTAATTCCTCACGATTCAAATCCGTATTCATCTTCGATATCCCCGATATTTCCTCATACTTTGCAGCATAATATTGTTCTTTATCTTTATATACAAGATAATTAGTACCATTCTCTTCATTAAATACACGAACAATAACTTCACATTTCTTGATATAACTATTTTTATCTATTATTTCTACATAATCTTTTTCCATAACTATTCTCCACTATAAATAGTATATCACATGAAAACTATTAGTTTACATAATTAATATTCTATTTATAAAGTTGACACTTATGAATCCAATCATTAACTAGAGATTTCTCTAAGGGACGAGCAGCTTTTCCTAACTGAATATCTGGTTTATTAAGTCCATGATAATCACTTCCACCCGAGCGATATTTATGATATTTATTTGTTAGATAAAATGCATATCGAGTTTCTTCATTACTAAATAAAGGATATACACTTTCCATACCATCAATCTTTGTATTTTTTAATATACTTTCTATCGTTGCAAACTTATCATTAAACGGATAAATAAAACCATGAGCTAGAAAAGCTAAACCTCCAGCTTCATGAATTAAATCAATAGTTTCATCAATATTTAAATAATATTCGGACTCATCAATATAAAAAGGACTTTTCGGATTACTTTGATGTTCTCTGAAAAAAGAAGCTGAATCAAACTCACCAATCATCTTAATCAACTCCCTATTTTCTATATGTCTTAATAACTCTCTTGCTACAACTGCTCCTGCATAATATTTTTCCGGTCTCTTGCTATCAATATATAGTTCTTCTTCATTATATTTAAAACCAATACTCTTTAAAATAGATTTAAAACGATTTAAAAAATCACTTTGTAAAGATTTTGTATCAACTTCATGAATTCGTAAGTCATGATGATTAAATCCATAAGCAAGTAGTTCAATACTAACTCCTTCATAAAATGTTTTAAGTTCACTCCCAATCAATATATCTCCATCAAAAAGTTTTCTAATCTCTGGGTTTTCATCCATTTCAAAATAAGCACCAATCTTATCATGATCCGTGATTGATATTAATTCCATTCTTTTTGCCTTGGCTTCTTTTAATAATTCTGAAACTGAACTAGTTCCATCTGAATGATTAGTATGTGTATGTAAATCTATCATATATACACCAAAAAAAGGAATACTTACATACTCCCTTTTATCCTTTCAATAGCCTATTATAGCACATCTATTTAACCCAAACAATTTATTTAACTAATCTTTTACCATCAAAAAGTGATTGTATACAACTAAACTGCTCTAATGACTCTTCTTTTTTATCTAATAAACTTAAAATTCTATTTGCAACTAATAAATCCTTATCAACAATATTATTTAAATTACGATATTGATATATTAATTCCGGAGTAATTACCTTATATTCATCAAGACCATATTCCTCATGAAGCATATAACGTCCTTGATCATAAACTCTCAAAGTACAATCTAAATCATTACATCTTTGATCATTTCCTAAATTATTATTTAATCTCTCAACTATTTGTTCATAACTTCTATTATCTAAAGGTAATGTTGGTTCAATAAAACCACGACTCATTAAATTAGCATAAAAATTAACCGCATTTAACATCGCCTTTTTAGCATCAACATTAGGATTATAATCTTCTAAAAATTTCACTCCTGAGATAACACCAAACTTTTCTGCATCTATTTCATATTTTATATTTCCCTTATTTAATAAATAATAAGCATCAAAGAAGTATCTTATATACATTACTAAGTGAGCATCTATCGCATCTTCCTTAGTAAAACCTTCTAAAGTCTTATCATCATATATAACTGTACCTTGCATAAAATGACGATATTCATGACCTACTCCTAAAGTTATAAAGGCAAAAAAGGCATCAATATCAAATAATCCGTTACCTATAAAATATGTCGCACAAGCTAGATTAGCTGCATTAATATTAATAATATGTCCCTTATTATAATTATACCATCCAACATTATCTCTTCTCGATTCAATATCTTTACTAGTAAAGATATTAAGTTTAAAATTATCATCACCCTTCTTTAGATAATCTATATAGTCTTTAACAAAACCATAAACCTTCTTTTCTACTTGATCCATTAAATCCCCTCTTTTCGAAAAATATATTATAATATAACCATTTTAATTATGCAAACTAATATCTAACTTTTTTGTGTTCTCTTGTTTTAACTTATCAAAACTAAAATCTTCAATTCTTCCAAAATTAATAATATCCATATCTTTATATTCACCATCACCATTATTCGTCACAAAACCCGTAGCTGTTAAATAAAAAGAATTATTAAAGATATCAATCATTCCATTATTATAAAAATCTATATTATATAAATGATAATCATAATACTGACCAAAGCAAAAATGTCTTGCTCGACCAGCTAATAAAATTTCATCATCTAAATAATCTTTAGATCCTGTATATTCAATCTTAATCGGACCTAAATAATCCTTATAATTACTCGTTGGTAAATGATATTGATCATTAGATAACCTAATCGCAGTAATCGGACTTTGTAATTTAAAGAAATTATATAAATTAATCAATCTATTATTAACATAAGCATGAAATCTCTCAAAAGCCTTTATAATTCTTTCACTATAAATAAGACCATTAGTGGTCATTTGCAAAGATAATACTATTATTTTCTCATCAATTATTTTATCAATAATATATTCAATTAGCTCTTCATTTAAGGTCGGTTCTCCTCCTGATAAATTTAAATTAGCAATTATTAACTTGTCTTCACTAAATAGCTTATCAATGTAATCTTTGCTTATATCAATATTTTCAGAATCTCCCCGCATACAATGTTCGCACTTTTGATTGCATCGCCTCGTTATTTCAATTGAAACATCTTTTATTAATTTATACATTAAAATTCCCCCCAATAAAAAAATATTATAAAAAGAAAAAAAGAAAAAGTAAAGACTCACTTTTTCCTAACCTTAATTATATCATCTTCATTTAAATGACCAATTAATAAACTTGAATTTACATCGTGTAGTAGGGAATTATGATTAACTTTAACTTCATCATAATTAGCATAACAATACTTACAAAAGTGTTTACAAGAATTATATTCACCTATATCTACCATCTCAACACAACAGCACTTACTTCCCTTGCGAGCTTTCCAGTTCTTATATTTTTTACCAGTCAAAATATAAGCAAGTTCATGTGATAAACATTCACCCTTAATAAAACCATATTGAACTAAATCTTGATCTTCAAAACAAGTTTGAACCGTCATCTTATGGAGACTAGCTATCTTACTAAACGATAAGCCTATTTCTTGATAATCTTCTTCACTTAATTCACGATAATTTAATATCGACTTATTTTTACGGACATTTTTATAATCATCAATAAAAGAAACGATTATTTTATCAACATATCCCTCAAGCAAAGAACACATTTTTTGAAAAGCCTTCTTATGATATTCTAAATTATACTTATCACTAATAAAAATAGGATCATATCGAACATATAGATAATCTTTACCTATTATATTCGATATTTCTTTAATTCCTGCAATTATTAGTTTCTTATCAGGGACATAAGTTTCAATATCCTTTTTATATGGCGTTAATGTAACATGAAATATAATTGGTTTCCCTATATCCTGTAAATAAGGAATAATAGGAAGTGGATTTTTAGTACAAAACATGATAGCATCGACATCATCAAAATAAATTCGACTAACTAAACTTTGATTAAAAGGATTTCTAACATCAACAAATCCTTCCTGCATTCGCTTCATAAACCACTTCGTATAAAAAGCCACTATATCGGTTCTTCCACTTACATTTAAGATCATAATTTCACCTAACTTTATTATATCAAAAAAGTTGCATCGATCTGCAACTTATTAACTAATCTAATTTCCACAATTGAAATTTTCCTGTTATCTTATTTACTTCTTCAGTATCACCATAGATAATTGCTCCTAAATACTCAATTGTCTCATTGTTTTTTAAAGCAACTGAAGAAACCAATTCTTCATCCGTTCTAGTCTCTAGCATATCTCTTGGATAATCAGCTACTAATAATTTAGGGTTTGCATTAGCTTCCAAAATCGCATTTTTTAATTTTGATGCTTTAACCTTGGTAACAATAAAAGGAAATTTCGAAATGCCTAAATGTTCATTACCATCAGCATCTACTAAAATCCTTTTACCCATTATTTCCTCATTAGCATTCTTACCTACTGAAATAGCTAAATGCCCAATAACATTTAATGCCACACTAGCATCTACATTAGTGGCTATAATACCTACTATTTTTTTATCTTCATAATTCATATAATCATTTCTCCTTTCTTATTTAAATAAAGGAGATAATGCATTTTCAAGGATTTCTATTTTAGCCCATAAATTCCCTCCATGCATATTTCGTGGATATTTAGGCATAATCTTCACCCCTAACTCGTGATTTCCAACATTTTAACATAAAACACTAAAAAATTCAAAGTGAACAATTTTAATTACCTTGAATATATTTTATATCGTTTTCTATTCTTAAATCAATTTTTCCTTGTTCAATTAAACGATTAATTAAATATCGATAAAGTAAATCACCTGTATCACCTATAACATTATTTCCCATTAAAACACCAATAAACTCTGTCAATTTAATCTCATTATACTTATGCAAGTAAGCAAGTATCTCTTCATCAAAGAAATCAATCGAAACACTTTGAACTTCTCCATTATATAAATAACGAAGGTCTGTATTATCTAAATTTATTTTCTTCCATTTACTAGCATAATCTTCTTTTTCTTGCTTACTTAAAATATGTTCACGTTTTAATAATTCCTCTATTTCCCCTTTCGAAGACATCCCAATTGACATACAATACCAAGAAACCTCTTCTGAAAATACAACCCTTATTTCTCTATCAGGAAATAATGAACAAATATAAAGTAATAAACAATACTCATCACAATTCAAATGACTTGACCAAACTCTAATCATTTTCGCATCTTTAACATACTCTTTTAAAAGTTCTATTTCTCTTTGAAAATTAAAACCTTTTTCAAAAGGAATATATTGAAAAGATTTATATAGTTTTTTTAAACTATCTCGTGAATACTCATTCATATCAGATAAATCTCCAAATGATAATATTAATGGTAAACATACACGAATGTTATTTATTCCAGCATTCTTTAATGCTCCCATGGCTGAATCACTAGAAACTATTTCAATTATATCTTTATTATCACCAACAAAGTTTTTCATTTCGAACATATTCATCACCATTCAAATTATAACATAATCATCTATCAGAACGAAAAAAAATATGTTAAAATAAATAACTAGTTAGGAGTGAATTTATGGCTAAACATGAAGCAGAGTTAGTTGAACTAACCAACATGTGCATGATTAAAGATGAAATAAACAATAAAGTATTAGTTCAAATAAGAACTAAAGATGATTGGAGTGGAATATCATTCCCTGGTGGTCACATCGAACCTGGTGAATCAATAGTTGCCTCAGTTATTCGCGAAATAAAGGAAGAAACTAATCTTGATATTAGTAATTTAAAATCTTGTGGCATGAAAGATTGGTATGATCATAAAACCAAAAAAAGATATCTCGTATTATTCTTTAAATCCTCTACATTCTCTGGAGATTTATTAAAAAACTCTAATGAAGGAGAAAACAAATGGATGAGCATTGATGAAATATATGCAAGTATAACAGCTCTTGATTTTAAAGAGATGCTAGACATTATGTTAGAAGAAAAAGGTTACTGTGAATTTTTCTATCTTGATAACCAAGATCCTGATGAAGAGAAAAGATGGGTGAAAAAATTATATTAATGAAAAACATTATATTTGATATTGGTGGCGTATTAGCTTATCCTAAATCTGGCAATTGATTTATAACACCTAATTTTTATTCAATAATTGACCAACATAAAATTAACGAAAAAGATCTCTTAAATGCATTAAAAGATTATCAAAACTTACTCACACAAGATCCAAAAAATGAACAAGACGAACAGCAAATGTTCTCAAACTATTATTATCAAGTATTAAAAAGTATCAATTACCCCGTTACTAAAAGTATTGCTAATTCTATCGCTAACGATTGTGTCATAAATGATGATAAATTCATCTTCTTTGATGATGTTGAAGAATTTATAAAAGAATTGTCTAAACAATATAATTTATACATTATTTCAAATGGTTGGCCATCATCTATTCGCGTCTTAAAAAATAAAAAACTCGATAGTTATTTTAAAAGGATCTATATATCCTCAATATATGGAACAATTAAAGAAGAAAAATTATTTGATATTTTTCTTAATAATAACCCTGAAGTTAATCCTCATGAATCTCTATATATTGATGATCGCGAATACGTCCTAGATAAAGCTTTCGAATATAACTTTAATTTAATAATAATGGAACGAATAACCCATGCTTTAAAATCAAAATATTTTAAAATTCATTCCATACAAGATTTAATTAATTATCTAAACGAAAAGAACAACTAAAACTAGTTGTTCTTATTTTGGTCTTTTAATAAATAATCTTTAATTTCTTGCCAGTTATTTACTCTTATTATTCCCTTATTTAAAAGTTCTTCATTAGTAATTTCTTTGTTATGATATGCTGTATAAAGTAGCTTAATACTAGCACCTTCAATATTATGCATGCGATCATCTATTTTAATATCACAATTAACAATTGATTTATCACAAGCAAAAATAAAATTACGTGGTTCTAAAAAATCTAACTTATCATATAAATACCTATATTTATTACGTAAGTTATTTCCCGCATACTCAGGTATTTCTCTCCAAATATAATCAGTACAAATATAGATATTATAATATTTACTTAATTCTTTTAAAGCATCATAACAACCATCAAATAAAGTAGCATCTTGATACATATCTAAATCTTTAAAATATTTAAAAAAGTCATCTTTTTTATCTCCTAAAATATCTTGAACATAATAACCTTTAACTTGACTATAATCAGGTTTATATCCTAAGTAATCTTCAAGTATCTTCCCAAAATTACCATCAGTTATAACATTATCCATATCAACCATAATTGATTTCATAATATCCTCCTATATAGTTCTAATGCTGTAGTCGATTACCTTACAGCTATCATCAAGTAAAAATTTACCTTCAAATATTTCATCTTTAAAAAGATATGGTAAGAACTTTGCATTTTGTTCAAACTGATTTATACTACCAAGTTCATTAATATCAATCCACTCTAAATGACCTTCTTCACTATCTTGTATTAAATTACCTTCATAACTATCAGCAACATAAATAAATATTATCCCTTCGTATGAATCTTTCCAACAAGATATACCTTGAAGACGAGGATTTATTAAAGTTAAACCTGTTTCTTCATAAAACTCTCTTACAATACAATCAGTTGGAGTTTCGCCACTTTCAAATTTACCACCTGGTGGAGCATAGACACACCCCCACTTTTTGTTAAATTTAATCATCAATACTTTATCATCTTTTTTTAAATAACATGCTGTAGCATTAAGATGACTAATACGATGTTTTTTTACTTCCATAACAACGATTCCATGTTTTTTTATTTCCTCATCATCCATATAGCCATTACTAATAAACGCATCAACGACACTTTTAACATCATCATATCTTCCTTTATAGTCTTCATCAAAATATTTTTCTACCGCCATCTCTAATGATGAAAAAATTTCTACTTTAACAACATCCATCAAAAGCACATCATCATCATTATCTATACGATGAAATTCTATCAAATCATCAACTCTTACTTGCCTACGTTTATGATCATTAACTCGATACTCACGAATCTTTAAACCATCTTTCATTCTATCAAATGGTAGATTACCTAAATGCATTATATGTTTCATATATACCTCCAAGATTAATAAATCTAATCAATAGTTTAACATATAAAATCACAAGAAAAAAGCAAGAATTACTCTTACTTTCTATCTATTGGAATTAAATTAAATAAACGGTACTCAATTTTCGGATTATCGCCATAATAATAAGTTACTGAATAACCAAAAGCATAATAGGTACTCTTCTCTTTTGAATGTGTATGATATAAACAAATTATTGGTTGATACTCATCACCAGATGAGTAAATATTTAAAGTATCTAATAAACTTATTGCTGACAAAGATACAATTATCGCAATTATAATTTTTAATATATCTTCTTTAGTAATTCTAACTTTCTTATTAAAATCTAATGATGAAATCATACAAGCAAGCAACATCATAATAAAATAAAAACCATTTTGATCAACAAACAAAGAAGTATCTAACTCAAAAAACAATTTAGAAATAAGAAGTCTTAATATAACCAAATTAATAACCACTAAAGAAATAATCTTTAATAAAAGGGAAAAATTTAATACCTTCTTTTTATAATCCAAATAAGCATCAATTCCAATTCTAAAGATAAAATAAATACTTACAATCATAAATATCGAACCAAAGGATTCAATTGACATTGTATTTGAACTAACTGCAATATCAGCAATAAATGTTAGAATAAAGAAAATACCAATACAAATAATAACTAAAAATAAAGAAGCTGATATTATTTCCAATATCTTTTTAATAATTTTATTATTAATATCATTTTTACCAATATAATATGCTCCAACGTAAATCATAGCTAAAATAAATATAACATGTTGTGGATATACATAGTAAATTGTCAATATTGCTAAAAAAGCTAAAAGGCATACTATAAGATTTAATTTATGTTTATTCATGAATATCACCTACACTTTTTATATTTGTTAAACACAAATAAATTATATTATATTTACTAGTTATACTACTTCTTAATAATGAAACATGTTCTTTGCCTAACTGTGACTCTGAAAAATTATAATCATATATTTGCATGTTCATCTCAGTTATTAAAATATAATTATATAGATTTAAATAATCATCATTAATATATCTAAAATTTTTATATATTGAACTATCATAATTTAATAACATAATTATCAATTCATCAACATCATTAGGATAAAATTGCATATCCAACCTTTTAGAATAATCAACTAATTCTTCAACCGTAAAACTCTTTTTAGCTATTATTTCTTTATCTGAATCATAGTTTAACCCTCTATCAAACTTATTTAGTATATCTAAAATCTTCTCGTAATCATCATCACTAAATTTCCCTTTATTATTTCTTATCAAATCTAAATCACGATTAATAGCTTGATAAGTATCATTTAAATTATAATCAAAATAAGTATAATAATCTAATTTATATCTTTTATTTTGATAATAAATAGATTCTATATTTTTTACTAAAAGAATAAATCCCGTTAATAAAACTATAACTAAACATATAATATTTGCTACTCTTTTAATAAAATTTCTTTTATCTTCCATTGCATACTTTAACATATCCAAAATATTTGCTTCCGTCTCATCTTCTTTTTCTAATCTCTCTCCCTTTAATATTTCTAATATTGAAACATTAAATATCTCCGATAAATCTTCTAAAAGAGAAATGTCTGGTATTCCTTTACCTCTTTCCCATTTACTAACCGCACGATCTGTAACATTAAGTTGCTTGGCAAGTTCTACTTGAGTCAAGTGAAGTTCTCCTCTTAACTCTTTAATAAATAACCCTATTTTTTCTTGATCCACTTTTATCACCTTACCTAAACTAATTTTATAATGAATTATATTTCTTGTATACAAACTTATCGTTGAGCATAAAAAAATATGATAATTATATATCATATCTTCCTATTATTTTAATTTTTTATTTACTATATTATAACTTTTATCAATAAGTTCTAATAATTTATTCTTATCAAGCTTACTACTTAGTAAAATAGTAATCCAATATTTCTTATTCATATGATAAGCCTTAAAATATATTTTATTATCAATTAACTCTTCAATTTCTAATGGATCTAATTTTATATTTAAGATATTTACTAACTCTTCTGAAGGCTCCCCCAAGACTTTATATTTAACATTCATAATAAGACCAAACCATTTACCATTAACTTTCAAAGTACAAGCATCTGGAGTATCTTTCCATGGATATTCTAAAGTAACATCTTCTTTTTCACTAACATATTTTTTTATATCATCAACTAAGTTATTTGTTATTACACACTTATCTTTTATATCCATTATTATATCTTTTACTTGAGATTCTATTATTGAAGAAAACTCCCCACTCATATTAGTTTTAAAAGGTAAATATTCATCATTAAAATCTTTATCAATAACTTTAGCACTAACTTCTTCATTAATCCTAATCACTAGTGATAAATTACCACCACTTAAATCAGTTACATATTCATATGTATCATCAATTAATTTAAAGCCATACTGAGTTAATAAATTATAATCTATTTTTTCATTTAATAAATAATTAAAATTCATAAAAAATCATCACTTCTTTAAAATAGTTCTTAATTATTTTCTAATTAACCACGTATTCATACCCTTTTTATTAATTTTAAAAGGTTTAATTGGATAAATCTTGTCAATAAATATTAAAGTTGCATATTTACTATCATTTTTTATATTCCAAAATTCTTCATCAACACATAACTCTTTTTGATATTTCTTTTTAATATCATTAATGTCATATTGTTCCAAATCAAAAAATAATACTTTCTTTATCGTAAAATAGGCAACGACATTCCCACCTGAACGTTTAACAATTACTATATCTTTTTCACTTATAGCGTTATAAGGCATAATTCTCATTTTACTAAATCTTGCTTCAATCGTTTTGGATCCCTCTAACATATATGTTAAATAAGGTTCAGAAAATACTCCTAAATGTAATTTACAAGAATTAATTTTATCTAACTTTTCCTTCGATAACTGTTCTCTTAAATTATCAATTATTTCATCAAACATCTTATTCATTTACATCTTCAACTATATATTCCCAACCAGGTTGCCAATTTTTAGTTTTTCGCCAATCAACTTCAATTGCTTCTTCCCAAGTTAATCCTTGCGTAATTACTTGAAAAGCAAACTGAGGTGCCTTGTGACATACTAAAGCCACATGCTTACCATCATAGTTAGCTAGTAAATAATTACAAAAGTCTCTAATTCTTGCTTCAACATCTAACAAACACTCTCCATTAGGAAATTTTTCTGTGATATGTGTTTCATAATTTGCAAGACTAGAATCCTGTCCATTATAATCACCATAATTACATTCTCTTAATCTCTTATCAACTATTATATCTTTTACACCTTCAAAAGTATATTTTGCTGAATCAATCGCTCTTTGCAAATCCGAACAAAAAACCACATCAAACTTATTTATATCAACTTGTTCCTTTAATATTTTACTTTGTTCAATTCCCTTCTCCGCCAATATACCTGGATTCCATCCCGTAGATTTATGCTCTAAATTATCTAAAGTAGTTCCATGAACAAAATATGTTATTTTAACTGACATTTCTTTTCCTTCTTTCGTAATTTTATTATATTTTTAATTATTGTCATCATTTCCTCAATTGTCTCATACTGATATATATTATCGGTTATTACTCTAATAGAATTAGAAATCTTTTTACTATTTTGACACAAACAATAAATTTCGACTCCATCATCATAAGCCCACCCAAGTTCAATTCCTAAACCTGTTGCTTTTTCACTAATCTCAGCAATAAATAAGTCAATTGATGAATAAAATTCACGGGTATTAGCACTATTTGCATCTTCTTCATGAGGTAAAATAATTTCTTCATTTTTGAGTTCTTCATCTTCTCTAATCATTTGATAGAGTCTCTTATAATCAATCGATTTAGGATGACCAATATAAATTCTCATAATCAATCACCTTCCTTACTATCCCCAGATTTATAATCTATTATAACACCATCCTCAACATTGTAAATATAAATATTAAACTTTATTCCTTCCCCTTGATCTTCAATAGATAATGCTTCCATTTCGATTCCACTTGCTAATAAATTATCATCTTTAAATATAGGTGTAACTCGATATAAAACATGATTATTCGTTTCTTTAATATAATTAGCTACTTTATTTTCATATTCTAACATAATACCTATATTAGTACTTCTCGTACAAGTAATTAAATTCTTATCATTCGCGTTTTCTCCTGTTAATTGATATCCAATTAAATGACAACGATTATATAAATATTTACCACTTATAAAATCATACTTAATCGTATGCCATCCACTAGGTTTAATTGCGCCAATTTCTCCTCTATCTTCTGAAGGCATTAAATCAACCCCAATATTAGCCATCGCAACACCACATCGCCCTAAATCGTCTAGATCACTATAAAATTCATAAGAATAATTAACTAAATCATCACTTAAAAAGAAAGGTTCATTATTGTTAATAACTACATACTTATCAACACCATTATAATCTGGTACATTTAATACATTCTCGACATTTGGAACCGTTGGAATATCTTTTTCATACAAACCAATATCATTATAATAAACAAAAGCACTAGCTATTACTAATATAATAATCGATGTAAAACTTATCTTTTTTTTCATTCTAATCACATCTAAATTATAACATAAAAAAAAGCAAAACACTTTCAGATTCACTTTCATTTACTTCATTAGACATTAATAAACAGTCACTTCTCGTGCTTCAATATAATCAATGTCCTTAGCATTATCATCACAATAATATACACTCTTTTTAAATTTATTATTATTTTCATAGTTATCAATCATCAAGTATTCTTCACCAATAACATATCCATCTTTATCCTTTAAAGTATAAATAACCTCTAATGTCCTTTCATACTCACCAAAAATTGAATTCTTTGTAGAAATTTCACCATCACGATCAACCTTAAATTGCATGACATAGCATTCATCTTCTTTATCATAATAATTATTCGTATTTTCAATGGTTGTTTTAATATCTTCAATATATATTTTCGTATCCTCTTGTTTAAAATCATATACTTCGTCTGATAAAGCAATTCCAAATAAAATAACAAATGGTAAAACAGTTGAAGCAATTACCACAATGGCTGCAATAACACTTAAAGTTATAATTAAAGCAACTGGTGTTTTTTTCTTATTTGTTTCAACTACAACTTGCTTTTCTTCTAACACTTCTTCTCTTTTCTTTGTCAAGATAATCACTTCCTACCTATATTGTAAAATCTTATTTTCCTAAATACAATATAAAATGTAAAATAATGTAAATAAAATATCTATACTTTTCATTATATGATATATTAAAAATAGGTGATAATATGAAAAATAAAATAGTTTTAGTTGGATGTGGTAATGTCGGTATGGCTTATGCTTATGCTCTAATTAATCAAAATACCTATGTCGATGAACTTGATTTAATCGATATAAATGAGGAAAGACTAATTGGTGAAGTTGCTGATTTAAACCATTGTCTTGCTTACTGCCCATCAAAAATAAATATAAAAGTTGGCAAATATGCCGACTGTCATGATGCTAGAATTGTCGTAATAGCAGCTGGAGCTAATCAAGCCCCTGGAGAAACTCGTATGGATTTAATTCATAAAAATAGTAAGATATTTAAATCAATAATTACCCCTATTATGGAAAGTGGCTTTAAAGGTATATTTATTATTGCTACCAATCCTTTAGATGTCATGACTTATCTTACTTTAAAGTATTCAAAACTACCAATGAACCAAGTAATTGGATCAGGAACCACTCTTGATACCGCAAGATTAAGATATATGCTAAGTGAAAAAATTGATATATGTCCTAAAAATATTGAAGCATATGTAATTGGTGAACATGGTGACTCGGAATTCGTTCCTTGGAGTAATGCTTCTATCGGCTTATCAAATATTAATGAATTTATAACAAAAGAAGAAATGCAACAAATTGAAATTGATGTTCGTGAATCAGCTTACGAAATTATCAAAAGAAAAGGTGCTACTTACTATGGTATTGGATGCTCTCTAGTTCGCATAACTAATGCCATTTTAGAAGATAAAAAAGTAATTCTTTCCGTATCTTCATATGATAAAGAAAATGATGTATGCATCTCAACACCAGCCGTAATTGGTGCTAATGGAGTTCGAGAAAAAATATTCATTCCTTTAAATGATGAAGAAACTAAAAAATTAGAAAACTCCATTCACATTATAAAAGAAGCTATTAATTCTATCCAAGAATAAAAGAAAACATGTATGTTTTCTTTTTTTAATCTTCTAAATACATAATTTCCTTATTTAACTTTTTGGCATATTCAATTTCTTTTCTACAAGAATCACCAATATAGTTATCTTTATTAACAACAAATATTGCATCAGATAAATCTATACGATGTTTATGCATATCATCAAGAATCTTCATTTCTTCTTTTGTAAAATCATCCTTATCATCTTTAACTGGATAAAGTGGCGTTAATACACAATTGCCTTGTAATTCTAAATCCAAAGCCACTTTCATCATCTCATCTTTAAATCTTAAACTTCCACATAATGTTATAATCTTCATTCTTCACCTCTTCTAGTCCCACACAATGGACAAAAATTATATTTGAAAACATAAGTACCACAATTTGAACAATACTTATGAACTTCATCTTCCTCTTTAATTTTACCATATATATTATATTTTAGTTTAGAAATTCGCTTAATACGTCTAAAAACTAATATATAAATCACAATAACAAATCCATAGAAAATTATCTCTGGTATATAAAAATTACTCATTAAACAAAAATCATAAAAGCCATGCAATAAAACTGGAACTAATATACTTAATAACATATTTTTTCTAGCGAGTTTTTGATTATTATTTATTGCAGCAATTTTCGCTAATGAATAAAAATAACCCATAAACACAGCATCACAAACATGTCCAGGAACCGCAAGTATTGCTCGCACTATGGCAACACTTATACCACCATCCAAGACATACAAAATATTTTCTAAAGTTGCAAAGCCTAAACTAACAAATACAGCATATAAAACTCCATCATATAAATAATCAAATGCTTGATCTTTCCAAGATATTAATTTTAAGAATAACCATTTACTACCTTCCTCTACTAATGCAATAAAAATAAAAGTATCTAAAAATATTGTAAAAATACTCGTTTCCAAAAACTCATCTAATCCGGGAATAAAAAGTTTTAAGAAAAAGGAAATCATCAAAGTTAAAACAACAGCACCAATACCACCCATAAATAACTTAAATAAAAGTATCGATGGTTCCTTCTCTTCTAAATCATTTTTATAAATATAAAGACCAATTAATATTGAAGGTAAAACTGCTAAACCTAAAAGAAAATTATCCATACTACACCTCTTCATTATTATAACAAAGAAAAAACTAAAGCATCTACTTTAGTTTACAAATATTCTAGTTTTTTACAGTAATATCACCACAACTATTATCAATATTTAAAACAATATCTGATTTATAATCATTATGGCGAACATCAACTTCACCTAGACTAGTATGAGCATTAATTCGAATATCATTAGTACTTCCTATTTCCACATCACCCATACTATTTTTAATAACCGAGTTAGTTTCAATATTTAATTGTTTTATTTCAATATCTCCACAATCTGCATCAATATCTAAACTAGATAAGACCTTTCCTATTTCAATATCTCCCAAGTTATTTTCAACTTCTACATTAAGAATTGTACCAATTTCAATATCTCCACATCGATTAATAATCTTTCCCTCTTTAACCGCATCAATTCTTATATCACCATAATCATTCACAATTTCAATTTTGGCATTTTCAAATTCTTCAATATGAGTTTCTCCATATTTATTCTCTATATTAATTTGACCATTATAATCAGTTGGAATATATACTTCAATTTTAGATGCTTCAACATTAAAGCAAAAACCAATACATTTCTTGGCAATATAATTAATTTCTAAATGATCTTGATCATTAACATTCAATCGTTTAGTATCTCCATAAATATTAACAACTACTTCGTCTGCTGTTCCTTCTTTTATATAGACATCTCCTGCATCACTAATAATCTTAATGTCTTCAAAAACATGATCGTAAGTTTCATCAAAAACCAATTCATCACTTACTGAACTAGATTTAAAATTAACCCAACTAAAATTATTCTTACCATTAAGAAGCCATATCATTCCCATGGTTATTATAATTGCTAAAACTGATAACATGATTATTAAAAATATTATTAAACCTCTATTTTTCATTATTATTACCTCTTAATTCAAATATTAGATAAATTATTTGCTCAATTATTGCATAAATAATCCAAATTATCCATGTAATATGCCAAGCAAATGTTATAAAACTAATAATCATGTAAATTATAAAAACAAACAACGCGATAACTTCATTTATTTGTTTAGCTAAACGTTTATTAGGATTTTCCTCTTCTTCAATATCTTCACGTTTATCTTTTCCATAAAACATACAAGAATAAATTATTATAAATGTTGATATTCCACAAATAAATAAGAACCCTGCTGTAGAAACAATCGGATTAATTTTCATAACAGGTATAGAAATCATTATCCAAATGACAGCAAGAAAATATCCAAATACAGCCAAACCAATTCCTAGTGCTTTCTTCCTTTTTTTCTCCATACGCATCTGTTCTATCTCATCAGAAAATAAAATATTTCCATCTTTCTTTTCTCCATTAGAATTAATATATCCTAATAATTCATCTGCTGATAATCCATATAACTCACATATGGGAATTATCTTATCAAAATCGGGCGTTGATTGATCTGTCTCCCATTTAGATATTGTTTGTCGAGTAACTCCTAATTTATCAGCAACCTCTTCTTGCGAAAGATGTTTACTCTTTCTTAAATCTGATAACTTTTGACCTATACTCATAAATTCACCTCTTTCCCATTCATTATACATATTTTACCTAGTTGCATTCCACCAACTCAACATGGAAATTTGTCAACTACACTTAACATTTTACTTCATATATTTAATTTCAAACGTTGTTCCAACATTTTTTTCACTAGTAACATCTATTAAACCATTATCATTTTCAATAATCATTTTTGCTAAATTCAAGCCAATTCCAAAACTATTATTACTATCATTTACTTTATAAAATCGCTCAAAAATATGTCTAATATCTTTTTTATCAATTCCAACTCCATGATCAACAATCTTTAAAGAAACATAAAAATTATTTTCTTTAACAATAATATCTATATCACCATTTTCATAGCTAGCATCAATGGCATTTTTTAATATATTTTTTAAAGCCTCAATTTCCCATTTATAATCACCAAAAATATTAACTTTTTTAGAACAATTTAAATTAACTTTAACACAACTTAATTCTAAATTCACATCTAGCAAGTTTATTACATCGTTTAATAACTCTTTAACATTAATATTATCTCTTTTAAACTTAATTACTCCAGCATCCATCCTTGAAGCTTGAAGTAAACTAACAATCAAACTATTAAGTGATAATATTTGATTTTGTGATTTCTTTAATAGATCATGACGAAGTCTACTATCCATATTATCATCTTCCAAAATATTATCTAACATGATCGAAATACTAGCTAAAGGTGTTTTAAGTTGATGTGATATATCTTCAACACTTTTAAGAATACTATTTTTTACTCTTTTAGATTCTAAAGCATCCATTTTAAGCATCATTGAAGTTTTATATATTTCACTTCTTAACTTCGATAAATTATCTTCATCACTTTCTAAAATACCTATCGAATATATTTTATGATTGATATCATCAATTAACTTAACAATATTATCAATTTTCTTATTTTCCTTTTTTATATAAAGAAATATACAAATTATCATGATAAAAAATAATCCCGCACTAAGAACTACTAACTCTAAATAAAAACAATTAAGTTTTTTGTTGACATTAAAAATAGCGTCTTCATTACTAACATCAATTCCATACTGAGAAAATAATTCGACATTGCCCTTCTCATTATTATTTAAAATATCTATTATCTCTTCTTCACTTACATTTGGATATTTATCTCTTACTGTACTAACAATACTTGCCACTTTTTCATTTATTGTTTTATTTATATATTGATTATTGTATTTAACTAACCAGAAAAAAATAAGAAAAAATAAAACAAATAAACAACAATAACTAACAATAAACTTTCTTACATTCTTCCCTTTAAACATTAATTTTATAACCTACTCCCTTAACATTTTTAATGATATCTTCACCAATTTTCTCCCTTATTCTTTTAATATATACTCTTAATGTATTATCTTCTACATAGTTACCCGTTAAATTATAAATATAATCGAGTAAATAATCAGTCTCTAAAACTTGACTCTTATTCTTTACTAATAAAACAAATAATTTATACTCTAAAGTTGTTAAATTAATAATCTTTTCATCAACACATACTTCACATTTTCGCACATCTATCGTGATATTATTAACTTTTATTATGTTAGATATATCTTTTCGATCTAATAAATTATTTATTCTGAGTAATAACTCTTTATTTCTAAAAGGTTTAATTATATAATCATCAGCAAGTGTTAAACCAGTCTCAATATCCATATCTCCATCACGCGCTGTTAAAAATATTATCGGGATATCTTGTTGTTCTTTAATTTTCTTACATAAATCAAAGCCACTTCCATCTCCTAAGGAAATATCTAATATAGCTAAATCTTTATCTACTAAATCCTCACTTGCCTCACTTATGGATGCATAAGCAAAAACTTCAAATCCCTCGTTGCTTAAATAATATACTAACCCATCACGAATCAAATTATTATCTTCAACTATTAATATATTCATAGAATCATCTCACTTCCTTATTATAGCATAAAAGAGTTAGCTAAACTAACTCTTAAATATTATCTTTTCTAATTGTCTCAATTATATTTTGATTATTAATCTTACCAATTGAATAATGCATTATCATAAATACTATTATAAACACAAATATAATGGCTATCAAAATAGCATTAACTGGTAAATTAAATGTTGTAATCGATTTTAATCCAAAAGTTCGATGAATTATATAAGAACCAAATATACCTAAAACAATACCATATATTAATGACTTACTTGAATAGAAAATCGTCTCTAAATTAACCATACGATTAAATTCTCTCTTTGTCATACCAACACTTTTTAACATACAGAATTCTTTTTGACGTAATTCCATATTTGATGTAATAGTATTAAAGATATTAGTTACACCAATAAGGGTAATGACCGTAATAAATCCATACAAGAATATCTCGACAACAATAATCATATTTCTTTGCATTTCTGCTTCTTCTTCAATATCATAGACACGAACTTGAGGATACATATCTTCAATCTCATCAGCAATATCATAATGATTCTTAGTATTTATCATTATACTATCTATGATATAATCAATATTTCCAAAATCATTATAATCAACTATTAAATATCCACCTGTATAATAATTAGACTCTAGCCCTACTGGTCTAATATCAGTTATATGCGCAACCTTAATATTAAAATCTTTCTCATTGATTGTACCTTTAATAGTATCATTTTTCTTATATTTATAAATACGTTCACTAACTAACTTATCACCCTTATGGTATTTATATTCGTCTAATAAAATTCCTTGATAACGAGTATCTTCATAATTTAATTTTAATTTTTTTAAATAATTTAAATATGATTCATGATCTAAAGCAACAATACCCATACCAATAGTTGCAGCATCATCACAAACAAGCTCATCGTTATCATAATAACAATCATCAATAAATCCTTTGAAAAAATCATTAATATAATCTTTATTAACTTTGAAATAATTGCTTGATGAATAATTTATAACAAACACTTCAAAATCTTCTAAATCTTTGATTCGCTTAACTTCTTCATTAGTTAAATCATATGCACCTGATACTTTAATATTGTAACTATAATCCGTATAGTAGTTTCCCGTAAAATTAAATCCTTCCGTAATAAAAGCATTCATAGTAATAAAAATCATAATACTAACCGTTAAAGAAATAACTGTTGTACGATATTTCTTTTTACTACGCTTTAAATTCTTATATGCCAGTACTCCTCCTGTTTTAAATAACCTACTAATAATAACTGGTGTCTTTAATTTTTTTCCACTAATCTTTATCTCATTAGTATTTCTTAAATTTTCAATCGGACTAACCTTACTTGCTTTACGAGCGGAAGAAACACTTGATAAATAAACAGTTATAAAACCTAATACTACCGCGATTAATATAGCAAAAACACTTACACTAAGAGAAAACGATTCGCCTCCAAAAGCTCCTCCAATTAATAAATTAACAACTTTAATAATAATTACATCTGCAAGTATACCACTTAAAACTCCTAAAGGAATACCAATAAATGATAGAATAATACCTTCTAAAACAACACACTTTCTAATTTGTTTTTTTGTCGTACCAACACTTGCTAACATACCATACATTTTTATTTTTTCAGTAGTTGATATGGCAAAAGAATTACGAATACAAAAAACACTAGTAATAACTACAATAAATATAACAACTGCTAATACTGCAATAATAGTAGAAACAGTTGAATCACTTAATGCGAATGCTTCCCATCTAAGCAGTTCTCTATTTAATGCATAATCACCATATTCTTGATGAAACTTTTCATAATCACTTTCTGAAGTATTATTAATATCTTTTACTCCTAGAAATCTTGCTAAATCTTTTTTATAATTGATAGGATTCTTTAAAGAAATATAAGCACTTACTTCATCCTCATTTTTTTCATTAATCGTAAACCCCATCATCTCATAATTATAGTTATAATTAGAAAATATTCCTACTACTTTATAAGTCTTTTTCTTTGTATTTATTAATACTTCTTCCTCTTGATAAGGATTACCATTGTTAAGTTTGAACTCATCAATAGAACGAATACCGACATCTAATGTAATAATATCACCAATTTTTAGATTACCATACTTAGCTGTATATTCTGGAATCATAATTTCCGTATCATTATTTGGAATATGTCCTTTAGTAATTTCTAAACCAATCATATCTAAATTACTTCCACCCAAAGACTCAATATGAATATAAGGAAAATCCTCTCCACGTTCATACTCAAATTTAGCATAACCAATATCATAAATTTTATAAATATCTTTAAAATCACGATTTAATTCAAGCTTCTTAACTTTTTCCTCTGTCGTATTATAAACCGTAATATGATGATATCCTGTCTCTCTTATTGCATTATCTATTAGAGTTTGACGAAAACTAGCACCCATCCCAGCAATCGCACAAATAAGTGCAACTGATAATATAATACCAATGATTGTACCAATGCTTCTTTTTTTATTTAACTTTAAACTTTTAAAAGTTAATTTATTTAAAATCTTCATTACATTGCTACCTCATCTTTAATTATTTTTCCATCATCAATCGTGATAATACGATCCGCTGACGATGCAATATTCAAATCATGAGTAATAACTATAACCGTTTGATTATACTTTTTATTAGCGTTTCTTAAAAGTGCCATAATTTCATCACTTGCTTCACTATCAAGGTTTCCTGTTGGCTCATCTGCTAAAACAATAGCCGGATTATTAATTAATGCGCGACCAATTGATGTACGTTGTTGTTGTCCACCTGATAATTCATTTGGTAAATGATCAACTCGCTCTTCTAAGCCTAGACTTTTAATAAGTTCCTCTAATCGTCTTTGATCAATATTAGCCTCATCCAAATCACATGGTAAAGTAATATTCTCTTTAACATTTAAGATAGGTATTAAATTATAAAATTGATAAATTAAACCAACTTGTCTTCTTCTAAATATTGCTAAATCATCATCATTCATTTGATAAATATCTTCTCCATCAATAATGACTTTACCACTTGTAGGTTTATCAACTCCTCCAAGCAAATGCAAAAGTGTTGATTTACCCGAACCACTAGCTCCAACAATCGCGACAAATTCGCCATTTTCAACACTAAAACTTATATTATCAACGGCATTAATTTTATTATCACCAGATTGATAAGTTTTAACTAAGTTTTCAACTTTTAAAATTTCCATAAAATCTTCCTTTCACTTAATTACACTCTCATTATATTTTGTCAAAGTGACTTTAAAGTGACTTATCATTATTTTTGATAAGTATTAAAAAACTTTATCTCATTTCCTGTTAGTTTTAACCATTTTCTTGGAGCAACAACTTCACCTCGTTCAAGCATTACCTCTTCAATACTATCATTTAAAACATTACCATAATTATAAATCGTTTCTTGATTCATAATTGAAGCATCACACTCCGTAATTACCCCATCAACATTAACTGTAACTAATGGACCAATATTTGCAAATCCCTTATTTTTATCCATCATTTTATACTTTCCTGGATAAGTAATATATGTCTTCATTCTTCTTAAGGGAACCGTTTTATTACTATTCAAATTTACGGCATTACCTTCTCTAAAAAGTTTACCAAACTCTAATCCCTGTAAACTTCCAAAATACCAAGATTCACTATATTTCATTAAATTATTTTTATATTCTTCTAATAAATTTAATCTTCTAATCTCTTCTAAATGATATTCGTCATAAGAAATATTAAAATATACTTGATGTTTTCTTTTAAAGAAAGTAATATACTCATCAATATATTCTAAAAGCCCTAAAAATTCTTCAGAATAAATAGTACCATTAATAACACAAGTTACCTGATCAATCAAAATAGATTTCTTATCGACAATATATTTAAACATATCTAAAATAACATCAGTTGCTAAAGTAATCTCACCTCCACATAAAGCTAAATTACCTATATAAGCTATTTGGTCTAATGTCGCATCAATCACATCAACACTCATATTCTTATTATTTTTGCAACCTCTCTCACAGTGGTGACAATCTAAGTTACACTTATTAGTAACAATCATTCCTAAATTTTGTACACCTATTTTCTTCATATGCCACCTCAATTAAAAAATATTATAGCATAAAAAAAGTATTTTATTTAAATAATACTTTTTCTTGATTATAAGTTTTCGATATAAAGAATATTACGATAATAATATATATAATTGTTGAACCTAAAGTTGCAAATAAATTAACAAGATTGATATTATTAGTAAATAAATCACTTAATATTTGCTCAAAATTACATATTGGAATTAAATAATAGGTTGTTGAAAGCGTTATTTCTAACATTGAGATAAACATTGGTATAATACAAAGAGTATTTAAAAATTGTGCTTTACTTTGTGCTTCTTTAAAAGTCTTACTACGACTAGTAAGCAAGAATGCTAAACCTGATATAAAAAGGGATGCTGATAGAATAACTATAATAGCTGCAAAAATAGTTTTAAAATTAAAGACAAATTGATAATCAGCATAAACCTCAAAATTAGTTTTACCAATATATAATCCTAAAATCATAAGAACTAAACTAATTAGTGAAGAAATAATCGAAAGTGTTACTCCTGATAAATACTTACCAATTAATAATTCTTGTTTTTTTACTGGAAATGTTAAAATAGTTTCTAAAGTACCATTCTCTTTTTCTTGTGCTGTTGCAAATGTTGCTACATTACTTGCTGCCATACAAATTGCCATGATGATATAAGTAAATGAAAGTGACAAAATTATTTGCACCAAATAATTATTTTCTCCTAATTCAACTGAAGCAATATTAAAATGATTATAGGCTTCTTCTAAATTAATTTGATGATCTAATAAATAATTACTCGTTAAATAATCCGAATAACTTTCAAAATAATCCGTAACTAATGAATAAACACCCATACCTGACACGTCAGAATTATTAGTATAAATAGTAAAAGTATTAGTTTCTTCATTATATAAAACATAGCCATCTGCATCGCCTGATTTATAAGCATCTTTAATATCATCTTCACTATATTTATACACTAATTCTAAATTCATCTCATCAGCAATTTTTAAAGCATCATCATTAAATTCATAATTAACAAATACTCTAGAGCCTTGTTCCTCACTTTCTAAAGCATCATACATATAACCATAAAATATGATAAACATTGGTATAATTAATGGAAAAACTAACATAGCTCGTAAAGTTTTTTTATCACGAAAAATACTTCTTAGTTCTTTTCTTAAAGTAATCAAAACATTATTCATTTATTTCACCTCCAATAATATTAAAGAAGGCATCTCTCAGATTATTTGTCTTCGTCATCTTAATTATATCTTTTGGTGTCCCCGATGCCACAATTTTACCCTTATGGATTAAAAATACTCGATCACAAATATTCTCAGCTTCTTCCATATAGTGAGTTGAATAAATTACTCCTTTATTATTAGCTTTCTCTTTCTTAATAAAATCTAATATAACTTTACTAGAGATTATATCAAGACCACTAGTAGCTTCATCAAATATATAATATTTAGGATTATGAACAATACATCTTGCAATATTCACCCTTTGCAATTGTCCTGTTGATAGATTACCAATATGTTGATGAAGAAAACTATTTAAATCAAATTCTTCCGCTATTTCTTCTATCCTTCTCATAGCTTCGTCTTTTTTTACTCCATAATATTCAGAACACATCATTAAAAGTTCATAAGGTGAAATATCTGTATAAAGTTTGGTATTTCCTGATAAAAAAGCAATTTTTCTTTTTATCTTAATATCATCTTTAAAATAATCATCATTATCTATTAGAACGTGCCCTTTAGTAGGTTTCATTATTCCTGCAATCATTCTTAAAAGAGTTGTCTTACCAGCTCCATTTGGTCCAAGTATTCCAACAATCTCTCCCTCATTCACCGTAATACTAATATCATCATCAGCTAAAAACTTTATTACTTTTTTTCTTGTTTCATTTTTATCAAATTCTTTTGATACATTTTTTACATCAATCATATTTGCCTCCTAATTCATAATAACACAAAAGAGTAAGAAAATACATCCTTACTCCTTCAACATTCTCTCACGATACTTATTATTCCTCGTCGCATCAAAATTAACTGGTAAATAAGCTTCATTTATATAATTCTTATATTCAATATCATAAAAATAATTACAGAATATTAATTCAACATAAATAATTTTATCACCATCAGTAATTGCATAAACAAAACCTTGACTCTCACTTGCCTCCATTGCTAGTAACTCAAAATTATCACCAAATCCTGTTACACCATAATAACCAAGATAATCATCAATACCAAGTTTTACTAAACGATCCTTTTCTTCCTCTTTAAAGTCAACTACTAAATAAGCTAAATATTGGGCATCCCAAGGATTATAATAAACAAATTTAAAGTCATGGACATGCAAATCATTTATATTCTTCGGAAATATTTCTTCCTTCATTCCCCATTTATTTTGATATTCATGCTTAGCATTACTTCCAATTACTTCCTTATACAAAGAAACATCATTTACTTCAACAACTTTAGCACTAATAACCGAAATCATTAATGAACCAATAATAATAACTAATTTAACAATTATAACTAAAAATACTAAAATGAAAGCTTTAATAATTAAATTTCTTCTCTTTGCCTGCTCATAATATTTTAAAGCACGACTGATATTTTGATCAGCAACATCCATCTTAATTTTAGCAATTTTTTCTCCCTTAATAATTTCATTGATAGATACTCCCAACGCAATTGATAATGGTTCTAATAAAGATATATCTGGCATACATCTTCCATTTTCCCACTTGCTAACTGCCTTATTAGTAATACCTAGCTTATTTGCTAAATCAGTTTGACTTAAATTGGCTTCCATGCGACATTGTTTGATAAACTTACCAACTTTTTCTTGATCCATAAAATCACCTCCAACACACTCATTATAACGTAAAATATCAAAGTCTATTGTATACTATTGGTAGAAAAAGAAAAAATTAGTAAAATAATTACTAATTTAACTTTTTAATCTTAGTCTTTTCCATGTATTCACATAAATACATCTCTAACATTAAAGAATTCAATTCTTGACATTCTCTCAATTTTTTTAATACAGCATTTTTCTTTAAATAAACCTCACGAATGTTATCATTTTCACTCACTCTATCTCGTAAACTAATTACATCAAATAATAGATAAATACATGCCTCAATAATTAATTCAATGTCACAATTTTCTAAATCTAAAAAACATAAATGAGCTGATTTTATAATCTCTTCTCCTGTTAAGCTAAGAACATGCTCTCTTACTTCTTTTTCTTCTGATTCACTGATGTCCACTTTAATCTCCTAATGTTTACTTCGACCACTAGTCTCTTGTTTTTCATATTCTTTTTTCATACTTTCTCTTACCAAAACAACTAAGTCTTTACAAGCTAAAGCTTTATCTAAAGCTCCCTTTTTACGATAATAATCTTGAGCAACTATATCTCTAGTTTCTCTTGACTTAGGAATTAAGACTTTAACATCATCATCGCTTTGAAAATCATTTTCAACCATTCTTCCTAAAGTTTCTACTTCACAATATAAAGACCAAACAGAACTAACTATATCATCCAAACTACAAGTATCAAAATTGATTCCAAAAAAATAAACTGAATCAGCTATATCCATAACTGATAATTTCTTCATGTGTTCCCTTATTATATTTTCATTAAAATTTTCTGTATACATATTTATCACCCTTACCATCATTATATCAAAGAAATAAAAATTATCTTCTTTTATTTCCAATTATTTACGTATTCTTGTCTATTATCTTAATATAAGTGATTTATTAACAATCTTTTCATTATTTAAAGGTCCAGTTCCTAAAGCAGTAATTTCAACATTCAAATTACTTTCCAAATACTCAAAGTATTCATAAATATACCTACTAAACAAATATTCTTCCATTAACCCTTTAGCATGAAAATACTCCAGTGATAAATGTTGAAAAAAGTTTAAATATAAACTATTAGGATCATTTAAGCGACAATTATTAATTAACTTCTTTATATCAATATCAAAAATTCTTCGTTCCATTTTAGTAACTGTTGTCATCTCCGATAAATCAATTATCTTATCGGGAATATCTACAACAATACTCTTATACTCGCGTATTCCCTTATTATTATTAATTAATCTTTCCATCTCTAGTACCTGAACGACATTAATATCGTCTACTAAAAAATCATCACGTTTATATCGTGGTCCAAATATTTGTAATAAAGACATATCATTCGATTCCCTAAATAATCTTCTCTTAATCTCTAAATCAACATCTCCAAAAGACTCTTCTAAATCTCCATCAAAAGGCGCTGTTTCTAAAAGTGCTGCTATATTTATTTGTGACCAAGTAAGTTCAGATGAAGACCCATAATTACCTGTATAAACAAAGTTACCATCTCTAGTAATATTACTAATTCTAATAGGATACGGTCTTATAACCATTATTGTACTCATTAATCTTGTTGAAGCAATTCCTGCATCAGAAAACATTTGTGGAACTGAAACATTTCGACTTGTAACATAAGGATAATTACCACTAAAGTTTAAAGATAAATCACAGCCTTGAGCAATCTCTAAAACCACCATCCCTGAATCATTATCTAAGTAACTATATAGTTTATCTAACCATTCATCATTATTTAAAACTATCGCGTTTTTATATCCTTTAAAAAATTCCAGTTTGGGATCTATCATAACTTTATCTTTTAAAACTGCTCCACAACCCTTACAAGTTGAACCACTTTGTATATTCTCTTTTTCATATAATATATGACTTTCCTCAATCAAAGGAACCATTTCATGCACATATATCAATCTATCACCTATTAAATCTTTTAGACTTTCATACTCTTTAATAAATACATTCATATCAATAGCGCTTCCTGGACCAATAAATAATGCACATTTTGGATTTACTGCACAAACAGGAATATTTCTAAAAACACAAGGTTTACCATTTTCAAATACAAAAGTATGACCAGCATTAGGCATACAGTTAGTTACTGATGCTAAAATATTATTCTTATTATCAGTTGCTAGTTCACCGATAACTTTACCCTTACCACAAGAACCAGCCTCACCATCAATTACTGCTAAAACATTTTTATTAACCATAAAACCACCCATTAATTTTTTATAAATAATCTCTTATCATTTTATAACGTTTCAACTGCTCATCATGACTCACCTGAGCTACTGGATGAAACATTGGAATAATTACATAATCATCAATTTTAAATAAATTATATTTTTGTATCGTCTTACTTAAATTATCTTCAATAGAAAAATTAAATTCACGACTTAAAGAATATAAAGGATAATAACCAAGAGTTATAATAACCTTTGGTTTAACAATATCTATTTGTCTTTTTAAATACTTACTACAACACTCAGTAGAATACTTTAAATTAATATCATTACCACGATAATTAGTACCACATCTCGCACACATAATAGCGTTAGTTATAAATACTTCATCTAAGCTAATATTATTACTACTTAAAAATTTTTCTAGATTTTTCTTCGTTAAACTCTTTTCACTATTGACCAAATCTTGCCAATTTTCTCCGGATTTAAATCTTCTATTAAGTTCTTTCATATCACCATATGGTCCCCAATCTTGACCGATAATAAATATCCGACTATCAAGACGATTAAACCAATCTGTCCATATAGAAGGAATTTTAATAGAAAATCCTAAATCATTATAAAAATTAACTAACGACTTATCATCTAAAGCAATACATGAACAACACTTACTCATATCATTAAGTAATTCTAAAAAAGCATCATTTTTCATCTAAAACACTTTCATCTAATTCTCTAAAACCATTCCTACTCCACAACCATAAAGGAGTATGAATATCAATAGGTTTATAAGGAGTATTCATAAATAGTTTATTCCACCTATCTATTACAATTTCTTGAACATTACTGCTCTCTAATTCTTCATCACTAATTAATCCTAAGCGATTCGTAGCTTTAACAACATGAGTATCAGGCGCTACAGTTAAGCATTCTGGATTCACATATCTAATATTCGTATATTGCATTATTACATAAAGCCAATAATTAACTAACTTAGTACCACTTATATACGGAAAATCTTTCTTATGACAAACAATAAAATCCCTTATTTCATTAACATCATTGTTACAATTACTTAAAAGTAATCGAATATCACCCGCAAATAAATTAATAAAAGTTTGACATAATTTAATCCATATTTCAGTTTGTTTATTTTTTTGCAAAGCCACTTTATATTTAACTAAAGCCGTCTGAACTTCCTCAAAACTTCTTTTGACCACTTCATCAGGATAAAACACAAACTTAGTTTCAGGGTCATGAAAAGTTTTATTAGCACCCTCCCATAAAGTATAAGAATTTCTTTGATAATTTAAAGACATTGGTAAAGTAAAATATAAAAAGTTTTCTAAAGAAGCATTATCTAGATGCGGATTTTCATCTTCTGGCATAACTTCCCCTCCAAGTAACCCCTTCTTATACATTATCATTAAAATTTCACATTTTTTTAATACTTCATCTTGCATTTCATCACCTTGATTTTAATATTTCGTCATTATCTATTTGTTGATCAGGATTAATACTCGTTATTACTCCTAAAGGATTATCCTTTTCAAGTTCATCTAATAAATTCAAATATTTATCATTTAGCAAAGCATTTTGTCGTTCATTAGTATCTTTTATATCTTCATTATCCATAACCATTCACCTAAACTAATTATATCATAACAACAAAAAAAGAACTATAAAATAGTCCTTTTAATATCTACATCTAACTCATCATGCTTATTAACATATTGATTAAACTCACTATAGCTTAAACCATCAGGAATATCTGGTATTTCCGTTAGGATTCTATCATTCGCCATATTACTTTTATAAGCTTCAATAAAATCATCTAACGTATCATACATTTTAATACCACGAACAGGATTATTACAATGTTCAAAATAATACCATTTTCCATCTTTTTCATAAACAGTTAAGCAATGCATTTTAATGCCTACTTTTCATCAGCTTTTTCAAATCTTCGATCAACAAAAATCTTACTATCTAATCCCATTCGATCAAACATAAATTTTTGAAACTTAGCTTGTTCAATACAAGTTCCTAAATTACTATTTAAAATCTCTTCGATGGAATTTGTTTTATAAAGAGCTTTAAAATCTTTTAAATCATCACGATGCTTTCGATCATATTTATCTATCCAACCATAAGTCATACAAACATCCATATAATCCATTAACTCATCAGGTGTCCTAACACGATCAAGTTGAATAGCTGAAGGTCTTACCTTAAACTTCCAACCATAGTAATTTATCATCTTACCTAAAATACCATTTTGCTCAAGTTCCTTTATTCGCTCCTCATCGGTAACAATTTCATACACTCCATTATCAACCATTTGTTTAAGCATACCATTTTTCTTTTTCTCGTTAAATTCCTCTTCACTCATCGTTTTTTTATAAAAACGTTCTACTCGTTCATATAGATATCTAACTAACATATAGGAAATTGCATATCCATCATATCTTGGGTAATTAAACTCCCCTCGTCTACTTCCATGTTTCTTTAAATACTCAATTTGTGGAATATCTTTACTCTTAGCAACAACATTTCTTAAGAAAAAACTTTTAAAACGTGGTAAATCAAATTCCAATAAATTCTTTTGTTCTGATAAATGTTGAGCTAATCCTTCATCTAACCATACAACTCTTTCAAATTTATCTTTATAAATCATTTGATAAATAACATGAACATATTCATGCATAATCGCATCAACAACCACAAACAATTGATGCTTTAATTGTTCCAAATTAGCCTCAATAAAAATATCATTATCGTCAAATCCACCATGTGAATAAACATTTGGTTTTTCTCCATATCTATTTTCTACATAAGTATGTAAATCTTCTTTATTTTTAAATAATTCAATTGTCATTTTCGAATGACTAGGCATCTTAAAAAAACGACGAATACCTTTAGATTTAATCGTTAATTTATCCAATAACTTTTGTGCATGACTTAAATAATCAGCATCACCACGCACTTGAAATAATTCATTCTCTGCAAGTACCATAAACTTCACCTATTATTAATATACCACAAAATAAAAAGAAGTTAAATATTTATCATAACTTCTTACCACGTCCTAACATTAGAAAAGTATTAACATACTTATTAAATTCACCTAACGTATAACCAACAGGAATATCTGGTATCTCTGTTAAAAAACGATTGACATCCATACGTCTATATTGATAATTACACAAATCCACAAAACTATTAAAACGATGAATTATCTTTCTATTTCTATTCTCTTGTTCAAAAATATACCAATAATCATCTACTCTATAGGCACAAAAACAATGAAGTCTAACTTTTCCCGTTACTTCATTACCCGACTCAAACTCCCGATTAACTAATATTTTATTTTCAATTCCTAAATTCTCAAACACAAAGTGCTCTAACATCGCCTGCTCAATACAAGTGCCGAGTCCACTTTTGAATAATTGTTCTAAAGAATTAATTCGATAGATATCTCTTATTCCATCTAATGAATGTTCATGACATCCCCCATTAATATCTATCCAACCATAAGTAATATACAAATTCATATAATCACATAAATCATGTGGCTTTCTAATATTCGACAAAGACAAATCATAACCCGGCATATTGAGCATTACACCATAATAATTATAAACTCGATTAATAATATCTTTGCCTATTTCTTTTACTTTTAAAGAAAGATTAGAAATAGGATACAATGCCTTTTTATAAAATTTCCCTTTTAACTCTTGATCTCGTAAATATCTAACTAACATATAAGAAATTGTATAGCCATTATAATCATTACTATCAAAATTATCTACTTCATTCCCATGAATCCATAAATTTTCAATCATTGGAATCTTCCATTTTTCATTAAATACTTTCTTTAATAAAGTTTGTTTAAATAGTTCCTCATCTTCTAAAAGTCCTCTTTCTCCTGATAGCAATTGAGCAAGTCCCTCTTCATACCATAAAATACCATCTCTATTAATATTAAGATACAAAAATATTAGATGAACATAAGCATGAGCAAAGACATTAGCATAATGAAATGGTTTATTAACTAATTTTTCTCCATCGGCTAAAATAGCAATTTTATCTCGGCCATAAGCTGCTTTTTTATATTTCTCAAAAGTTATGTTATCACCTTGTTCATCAATAAACTTATTAAACTTCTCTTCATCCAAAAACAAATAAACATCTATTGAAAAGGGTCCGTCTAAATCAAATGAAGAATTAACATAATTAGCTTTTCCAGAAAATCTCTTCATTAAGTCATCAGCATATTGCTGCAATTTTGATTCACCATATAGTTTTAAAAATTTTTCTTTACGATATATACCATCAATATCAGTACCATATTTTCCTTCCATAAGTAACATAATACTCACCTATTGTTACTATATCATAAAATTTAAAAAAATTAAATCTTCTTTAGTTTCTTAAATATCTTTGTAATATTTTTATCTTTCTTCTTTCGTTCATAACTTTCAATTTCTTCTTTAAACACAGCTAGCAATTCATCATAATTACTTAAAAGTAGATTCTTATCAACTTGATTTATTTTTTCAGATGAGCAATAATCATCTATTCGCTTCCTAGTAAAAACACTTAAGTTATTAATAATCTCTTTTAAAATATTAGTATTAATTTTTAATGATTGACAATAATCATAATAAACTAAATCTAAATCTCTTAACAATGAAATATAAGAACCACTCCCCATATACTGATCATAACTATCCATAGCAAGTAATGGATTTTTAATCATGCTATCAATAAATACATTAGCTACTTCAAATTTATTCCCTACTTTTATTTGATAATTGAGTAATCCTTTACCTCGCTGATAAATATTCTTAAAGCAAAAAGACGAATCTAAGTTAAAAGCAGCAATAAATAACTGTCCTAAAGTTAAAAAGTCATCATATAAAGCATCACAGTAAATATCATTGATCATATAGTAAAATGCCTCATCAATATCAGCATTATCATCCCTTTGAAGTTCATACACTATATGCGTTAAAATATCAGCCATTACTTCAACTAACAAATATCCAATCATAAATTCTTGACTCTTACTCTTACATTTATAAAAACCCGAATAATTAACAACTTGAACTTCCTCATGATCGAGTTCTACTATCCTACTTTCATTATTTCCATATACATTGTTTAAAACAGTCATTAAAGCATGCCATATCTCATGAGAAAATAATTTTTCGATATATTCTTTATCTCCTTTATAATCTCCCATCCCATACATCTTAATTCCTGTATGACCATTATCAGAAAATTTTGTTTCACCATGAACATCTTTATTAAATTCATGCTTTTTACTCCAACTAATAATTTGTAAATAATCCAATTTTGAAAAAAACTCACGAACAATTTGCTCTGATAAAAGCGAATTATTCCCAACTAATAACTTTATATTACCATTTAACATTTGTTGATATAATAATTTATCTTCTAAAGAAGAATACTTGTAATTCATATAACACCTATTACTCCTTACTTTAATCCATCTATAATCCACTTAATATCTTCAATAGATTTATCAATATTAAAGATTCCATTACCAATCGGATAATAAACTGAATAACAAGTAAATTCTTCCCCATTAGCATTATGAACAAATTTCTTTTTTCGACTTTCAGAAACACTTATCTTTTGATCTAAAACAATTGAACTTACTTGATTACCAAATAAGACAATGACCTTAGGCTTAATGATATTAAATTCACATTCTAAATACTTTTTATATTTCATAAAAACTTGATCAGGCAAAGGTCTCGCATCAACTTGAGTACATTTACCTAAATTAGTAATAAAGTATTTATATTTTTTTACATTATCATATACTTTTAGGGAAAAATCTTCTGTCCATTCACTCCCCTTAATGCTTCTAATCTCATCATAAATATCTTGATCTAACAAACCGACCTTATAAAATAAAGTCCAAATGTTCTTAGTTCCAATCCAAGGAGACTTAATTCCCATCCAATCTTTAGAAGCAGCAACATTCTTTCCCGTTGGATTCATAAAAACAAAACATATATCAGGATTATCAATACAACCACCATTATAAATTGAAGTCAATTCTTTGGCTCCATATTTTTTCTGTAATTTATCATATTCTATTTTTAAATCATCTAATGATGTATACTTCATAAAACCACCTGATTTCATTATATCAAAAAAAGAATAACTTGTATGCTTTTATAAACTTTTCCTAGTTGGCTTAATTTTCGCCACTTCATGTAAATAATCATGATAAAAATTTACTGGTAGATTAATTTTTGTTACTTCTTCGACATCTTTTTTTACAACAAATAAATTATCATACTCATTTATTTCTTCCAATACCTCAACTACATCAAAGAATTCATCATCATACTTTTCATAAGCTTCTTCATCAGCCCATAAACCATATCTACGAGCTAAAACCCACAACTCATCTTGATTAAAATCTTTATCTTCAATATAATCTCTTAACATCATTGAAAGAATTTTTGCTTCCGAATTATTTTCTAAAGCATCTACCCACAACGGATATTTTGATTTTTCTTGAAAACGATGCGTTTTAACTTCACGATAAATATCTAATTTACGTGAACGAGATGGATGACGTAATTTTCTTAATGCCTTTGCCTCAATTTGTCTTATTCTCTCTCTTGTAACATTAAACACTGAGGCCACTTGTTCTAAAGTTTTAGGTTCATCTCCATCTAAACCGAATCTTAATCGTAAGACTTTCGCTTCTCGCTCTGTTAAAGTCCCTAATACTTCTTGAATGTTATTCTTTAAAGCACTCAATTCAGCTTGATCTAAATAGTCTTCACCGTCTTCAATTAATCCTAATTTATTAGCTGAGAAGTCCTCATACTCATCCTCTTCTTTGTAGTCTTCCATCGTTTTAAGACTCGCATTTCTTTTATCGCGCAAATCAAGCGGATCCATTGGTAAAACATTGGAAAATGGTAAAGTTACAAATTTTGCATAAGCATTACCCACTACTAATTCTTCATAAGATAAACCAAATAAATTACTATCATATAAATCGTCAATCGTTGGTACTTCATCAGTTCCCATAACTTCTTGATATGTATTAACAGCTTGATTATATCTAACGACACGTAAATAATTATCCCATGTTAAACCAGTCAAGGTCTTAAAATATCTTTGAATTCGATGCCTTATAATTATCGTAGCTAACGTAGAAAAACGATAGCCAAGCTTATAATCATACGCTTTAACAGCAACAGCTAATCCCTCTAAAGCATAAGCTTGCATTTCTTCCATCTCTGCAGGAATATATTTAAAGTATTTACGAACTACCCAATTAGCTAGTTTTACATTCTTCTTAATAATAGTATCCATTAACTCATCATATCGTATCTTAAGTTCACTATATTCATGAATATTATTCCTAGCAATATTTTGCACAAACTCCTTCTTTTTCATTAAAAGAGAATTATACTCTGCATATAGTTCTAATAAATAATCTAGTTTATAATCATTTAAATTAAAATCTTTCTTTACTCGTTCCCTGATTTCTTCTTCATCAACAATATTTCTTTTTTCATTTAATTCATCATCTAAATCAATTTTATCTTCAATCAAATCATGAATTTTAATAGCTAATTCTAGCTTGTCTGATGGTATTTTTGATAATTTTTGATTAACCTCTTTAATGTAAGGTAAATCATCTATTGTAACTTCTTTTTCAATTATTTGAAGTTTATTTTCGATAGCCTCTTTCTCTCTAAAAAACGTTACTTGTTCTTCTGGTGATACTGGTTTTTCTTCCATAATATCATGATTAAGTAAAAGATATTGACTAGAAACTCCAATACTTTCTTCATCATTAACAAGAGAAGTTAGCATATCTTCTTTAGCAGAATAATCATAAACACGATTTAACATAAAACCACGTTGTCTTAAATTTAATTCATAAAAATCATCCATCAACGCTAAAGGAATATCATTAGTTAAATAATGATTTAATAAACTTTCAAACTCTAACATTGTTTTTACTTTTTTCTTAGCCATAATATCCCTCTATCTGCTTATCCTATAAACCTCTATAAGTATTACTGTTTCCCTCATACAAATCCTTTTCTAAATAAAAATCTCGCAAAAGCTTTGCTTGTAGTGGATGACGTAAAAGTCTTTGCACTTTTTTATCTACACGATAAACTTTATCTTTAGATATATTAAATTCTAAAGCCACTTTATCCATCGAATTAAATACACCATCATCAAAACCATATCTTTTTTTAATAATCTTTGCTTCCTCATCTGGCAATGTCAAAATAAGACTTTGTAAAGCTTCTTGTAATATTTTATTTTCGGCATAAATTCCCACTTCATCTGCTGGAGTTGCCAAAGAAAGAGTTGTGTTGTAGGCATCTTCATAATTATCTTGTTCAAGATAATCTTCCATTGTCTTAAGTAAATCATGACGCTTGTCCCTCATGTCCAAAGGATCAAGTGGAAGCAAATAAGTAAAAGGAATCGTTACAATATCCGCATACTTTTTTCTAACACTTAACTCTGTCATACTCATTCCAAATAAATTACTATTATACAAATCTTCAATCGTAGGATTATCATTTAAAGTAGCGTTTTGATACTCCAAAACACATCTTTTATATTCTAACCCCAATAAATAATTTCGCCAAGATATACCAACTAAATCTTTAAAATGTTTTTGAATAGTGCGTTTAATTACTAAACTTGCATAAGTCGAAAAATGATTACCTCTACTAACATCAAAACCATTAATTGCACGCATTAACCCCTCTAAAGCATAACCTTGAGCTTCTTCCATTTCAAAAGGCATACGCTTAAAGTAAAGTCTAATAACCCAGTTAGCTAATTTAATATTTCTTTTTACTATTTCTTCATCAACAGTAGCCGCTTGATCCATCAAATTAAGATACTCTTGATTATCTTTTAATTGCAGTCTTATATAATTCTCTTGATCATGTTTTATTAAATTATATTTATTATACAAATCTTCATAATATTTAAGAGATTTTCTATCCTTAGAAAAATTTTCTATATCGGAAAAATCAATATGATTACACAAATAATCAGCTATTTCAATCTCCTTAGTGTTAAACTCACTTAACAATTCTTGATACATAGATACATCAACTTGTTTTTGAATATCCAAAATGCAATCTTTAATTCTTTTTCGTTCCACAAACAAAGACATTAATTCATCATGAGAAAGTGGTGTTTTCTCTTCTAAATTATGTGGTAACTTTAAATAAGCATCGGATATATCACTTGTAAAAGTATCTTCTAATTCATCTAATTTGCCAGCATAATCCAAAATACGATTCAACATAAAACCTCTTTGTTTTAATGACAATTCATATTCTTCTTCCAATAATGAAAAGGGCAAATCATTACTTAGATAATAATTGATTAATTGTTCAAATTCTAACATTGTTTCAACTTTTCTTTTTTCCATTAGTTTGTTCCTTTCTCCTCTCATTAAATTCTTTAGTTTTATTAATCGTATTTTGAGCAAACTTTTTACGAAGCATATTTATATACTTTACTTGATCCTTAGTCAGTTTCTTATTAACATTTATATAAGTATTAGCCAAACGTATTTCATCTTCATCTAAAGCATTATTACATGGGAAACGTTTATTATCATTAATAAATTTCACAAAATTATCAAAGAAATTATCTTCCTGCTCTTTATTAATTGTAACACTTATTGCTTCATCTATCCTTTTAATATCACCAATTGAAAGTAAATTGACACATTCATTATAAGTCTTAGCAAGCATCAATTCTTCTGGTTCTTCCGAAATCAAACTTGGTCTAACTCCCAAATGTTTAATAATAAAATTAATATATTCATTCAAAAAGTTTGTATAATCAACTTTCTTCTCTAAAAAAGAATTGCGATAACTTATTTGCGTAATCTTGATAATAATTTCCCTATATGCTTCATCTAATTGATCACAGTTAACTAAAATTTTAAATACTTTTAGTTCTTCCGCCGATAAACAATTTTCTAAAGTTACCTTTTCTCTTCTCACCTTATCTAAAATAATTGGTAAATAAGATTTTGCTAAATAATTAATTTGATAAGTTCTTAAACGATTTATTTCTGTTGAACTTAAATAATGAAATTCTGGATATGAAGATATTTCTTGTAAAGGATTTTCTTTGATTCCTTGCATAATTCGCTTATACATATTTCTTTCTACAACATTATTAAAATAATGTTCTTCTGTCCTATCGGTTGCATATATATTATCTATTAATTTATTACTAAATAGTATTCGATATATCCTTCGATCTAAAGAATCAAGAACTTGTGAAGATTTTAAATGCTCAACTATGTCTTTTACATCTCCACTAGTATTACCTAACAAAATTTCTTCTTCTATCGTTAAACTACCAACACTATCCTTTATTTCATTTAACACTACTTCTAAACGTTTATGATATAAAGAAGCTAAATAGTCACGATATAACTGACAAACTCTTTTATCAGTTGGTCTTCTTTTATACTTACGAACATAATCAATATACTCATACTTACCACGAATAGAAGCAATTTTTTCTTGTTCATTTAAAGTACGATATTCCCTCAAAGAACTTACAGATTGAGCAATATCAACGGGTAAATCAACACCATTTCGTTTTAAAACATCAATCATATCAATTGATAAATTTTGATAATTAGAATAAACTTTCTTTAAGAAAATATCTCGTTCTTCATTGTTCAACTTGTATAAAGAACTATAAAAATCTTTCGCAAATTTATAAGAAGCAAGCAATACTTTAGCTTCTTCTTGATAAAGAAAATTAGAATTATTAAGTAAACGATTCAAGACTTTAATATCACGAGATAATAAATTAAAGTCTGTCTTTTTATGTGATAAAATATTCTTATAAATAAGCAAATATTCATCAACGCTTAAATCTTCTGACAATATTAACTTCTCATCAATTGTTAAATCAATACCGACAGTTTTCATTATATTCGTAATTTCTCTAAGTTTATTAGCTTTAATACTATATAACTTTTCTCTATATAACGAAGATAATTCCCTCTCTTCTTCGCTACCATTAACATTTGGTCGACGAGAATAAGTTTTAAGAAAATTAATGTACTTGTTTATAAATCCTGTCTTTTCCACTTGTTCTTTTTCATAAAAAGAATCATAATCTCCAAGTAAAGCTAATCTCTCTTCCCAAGTCATATTAATACTCTTTGGTAAATTAATACCCAAACTAAGGAGTTTTTTAAATTGATAATTTGTAATATGTAAGGCATGTTTATAGATATATTTTAAAGCATTAAAGATTTGACTTTCATCTCTAAACTCCAAAATATTCACAAACTTTTCTCCTGGATGAATTTGCAAATAATCCTCAATATATTTAATTTGCATATCTAACTTATTACCTAAATCATTTTGACGTTCAAAATAAGTAAGCAATACTTCATCATCAATCCAAATAGCGTTCTTTATTCTCTTAAATACACGAACTTCAACTTCATCCAAAGGAATATTATTAATAATATTATTACGGATATGGTCTAAATAGTTTTGAATCTTATCACTCGTAGGTATACTGCCAATTAGCACTAGTTCCTCAACTGTCGATGTCAGATTATTAGCATTAATTAATTTTAAAATTCTCTTCTTATTTGAACTAGCTAAGAATTTACGATACTCCTTATATAATTCGCACTCTTTATCATCAATAGTGTTCTTACGTGGTCTAAAACCATTATTTTTAGAAAAGTCAGCATAATTATTAATAAATTCTTTTAATTTATGTTCTTCTAATTCTTTATAATTTTTAAATTTTCCTAATTCTTTACGTCTAATTTCTAAATCTAAACAAATACCTTGAAAAGGAATATTTAACTTGTTTAACTTAGCAATTTGTTCATCGGTCAAATAATCACGATTACCAAGAATTAAACGATATGCTTTCAAATAACTTTTATTGGATTTCTTTCTATATAAATCGTGATAAATATCATCACTAGGAAACATAAAACAATACTCTGATAATTTTAAAATAGCTTGATCAACTTGATTTCTAATTAAATATTTATTTTTTATTTCCTCTTCTATGTTAACCAATTCATCCATAATTTGATTCGTATTATCAACAATTTGAAATCTATTAAGTATTTCTTCATAGAACTCACGTTTTTCTGGATGTTCTTTTATTAATCGTTTCGATTCTTCAATTATTTCTTTATATAATTCCAAAATAACATCATTATCACTAATATTATCAACCATATCAAAGATTTTTATTTGTTTTTTTCGTAAAGAAAAAGATAAAGCTCGGCCGATTTGTTGCAAATAAACAATCGGTGAAGTTGTATGTCTAAACATAAAGATACCATCAACATCATCAATATGGAAACCTTCATTAAATATATCAACCGCAAACATTAAACAAGTATCCGTTTTATTATCTCCAAATTCTCGTATGGCTTCTTTATTTTTATCACGCGATTGCCTACTATGAGCGGCAAACATTTTTACATCATAAGGAAACCACGATTCTGCTTCTTTCATTTTTTGCTGTAAATCATCAATACTAGAACAAAAAACAATATACTTTTCGCCTTCCTTAATGTCATATTTATCAATGAGACTTGGAACATCTGAACTATCAACTACTTTTTTTCGCAAATCTCCTAAACTATTTTGCAATGCTATTGTCTCTTCGTTTTTGAGAGATCTTTTTAGCAGTTTAAGTAAATATTCAATTTTATTAACACATCGAGTCGTTGAATTAACATATAAAGGAGCCGGAAGTAAGCCTTCAAGAATCGCTTCTGCTACACTCAATCGCGACACTGTATTGCCATCAAAAAACTCATTAGAGACATCTAAATAATCATCTAAATATCTAGTCCCTGTTGCCGTAAAACCAATCATCTTTTTGTCATCGCGAGATTTAACTAACTCTTTTAATTCCCGAACAACTTTACTCCATTTCTTTGCTCCACAATGATGAGCTTCATCAAAAATAAAACAATCATAATCTTCAATTAATTTCTTTGGATCTTCTTTAATAATATTATGATATATCATAGTATTTATCTTTTTAAAATCTTGCTTAGATATTCCCAACGTCTTCATTTGTGAACCAAGTAGTTGCTCAAACATTTCATAATGCATACTAACAATCAAGATACGATTTTCTCTCATTATCTCATATAAATACTTAAGCATAATAAATGATTTACCAGTACCAGTAGCGTGTTCAATAAAAGCAAGAGAAGTGGTCTTAAGCGACTCAACTAATTTCCTATATGCCTCTTCATTATGAGGAAACAATTTTATCATTTTAGCACCACCTCTTCTTACCCTTATTTTACCATAAATTAATTAAAAAAAGTTAACTTTGTGTTAACTTTCGTACTCGATTCTTAGAAAATTTCATATCTACGGAAACTGTTCCTTCAATCGGAATCTTAAAATATTCTTCAATATCCATTAAAGCTTGATCAGAAAGATCATAAATTCTTCCATACATTAATTTATTGGCAACTAGTGGATTAACATATCTTCGTTTTGTTTTGACATTAATATGATAATTTTCTTCATCACTTAAAAAGACATTACACTTTGTCAATCCTTTAAACTTATTAAATGCCTCTTTAATATATTCATTTGGACAATTTTCAATTTTCCATATAATTTCTTTTTCACTTAAATTATATAAATCCTCGACAGTTAAATATCCAAATCGACACATTAATGAACATATATCAGCATAAAATTGTTGAGTTATTCGCATACTTGGTTTAATCCAATAAGGCCATAAACGCGAGATATGATGAATGTAATCTTCAGCAATTTTAAAAGTCTTAAATCCCAATTCCATTTGATCATATTCATTAATCATAACTTCTACATCATCATACACTTTTTTTATTTCCTCTAAAGTCCAAATCTCTGGATGAAAAAAGTACCCACAAGAAAAATTATATTCGAAACGATCACATGAAAGTTTAGGAATATCATTATCTGCTATTGGATAAATATGATAATCTACAACCTGTTCTAAAGTTATACCATCTCGCTTCAAAAGTTCCATAATTTGTTTATCTTCACTAATAATTATTTCCGTTCTTGATTCCGTAGCTTCTTGTCTTTCAGTATCACCATACATAAAATCAATACAATGCTTAAAGCATGGTGTTGCAATATCATGAAATAAACCTGCTAATGTCTGCGCCTTATCATGAGTAAAATGCCAAATCATTAATGCCACACCAACAGAATGATCTAAATTAGAAAACCACTCATGTTTATCATTAAAACTAACATAATCATTGCCATTATCAAAGCTAATCTTCCCAATTCTTTGCATTGCTTCTGTATTAATATAATCATTTAACCATGCCGGAATATCCGGTGATAAGATATTAAAATAATCCCTCAAGTCTTGTCTAATGTTGTCAAAATAATTCATACCTTCACCCTACCTAACAAAATGATAACATTCTTTAAATTTAAAGTAAAGAAAAAAGGAATTATCTTCCTAATCGACGGGCAAGTGCTTTATCTACTTCTTGCCAATTATCTACTCGGACAATTTTCTTACTCTCAAGCTCTTCTAAAGTTATATTTCTATTATGCCAAGCCGAAAATAAAAGTAATAAATCTCCTTGTGCTAAATTATTTAAACGATCATCTAATCGTATATCAAAATCAAGCATTTCTTTATGATTAACAAACATATATCGGTCCCTTGGAATCATTGGTAAATTCTCTCGTAAATATTCATACTTATCTTTAAGACATGGACCACTAACATCAATAATACCATCCCATAAAAATGCACTTACAAAATAAAAGTCTATATCATTTTTATACTTATCAAGTGTTTCATACGCTCCATCAATTAAAGGAACATCACGATAAAAATTTATATCTTTAACCCAATGCCAAAAAGCATCTTTCTTATCTCCCAATAAATTTTGTAAATAATACATATTAACAGTTTCAATATCAATATCCTCATTTAAAAACGTACATATTAAATCAAAAAAACGTGACTTTGTAATAACATCATCAACATCAACCATCATCGTGTCTTTTTTCTTCATTTGCTTCTCCTAAAGTTCTAATTTTTTCACATCATCTTCTAATATTAAACTATCAACAAAATAAAAATATATCATTGCAAAAGATTTATAAATATCACAAGAATTACCAGTTTCAAATTTATTCAAAATACCATTATGAACATGTAACTCTCGTTCTTCCTCAGTAAAATCTGAATTAAGCGTCCACAATACTTCCCAAGATTGCATAACACTTATCGTCGAAATCAAATAATGAATCAAATTATATAATTTATCCTCATCTCTTTGATAATCAGTTATATATTTTACAATATCTAAAATAGAATCTTCTTCAGTAAATTTATTGATACCTAATTCTCTTAATTTATCAATCAAATAATTCTTAAAAGTATTCAAAAAAATATCTTTTTTACGATTTCCCTCTGCATCTATATAATCCGTTCTCACGAGCAAACTATTCATTTCAAAATATATTCTTTCAAAAGTAATATCTAAATTTTTTACTAATTCATTATTTTCCATAACCATTCTCCCTTAAATATTTATCTTATCAAATAACATATTTAAAAACAAGAAAAAGTAGTAATCATCTACTACTTTTTAATAACTTCAGGATTCTCAATTGAATCAGCATATAAAGCTAAAATATAAGATAAATCATGTGAACCAAAATTAACCAAATAATTAATCAGGTTCTCATTGATAAATTGTTTACTCGTCTTTTTAGAATGATCATGGAAACAAATAATCTCATCGCCTCGAACGTTTTTATCAATTTCCTCTTTTTCAAAATATTCTAAAACAGTTTGATTACTGTTCTTAATCTTTTTATATAAATTATCAAGATTATCAACTAAATAAGCATATTTTTGAACTCTTTCATCAGCCTCTTCAAGTATATCATCATCTTCTTTTTTTTCTTCCGCTAACTTAATAGCTTCAACTAAACGATTAATAGAATCTCCAAGTTCTGCTACGCTTGATTTTTTTAAAGCCTCTACTTCTTCCTCCGTTAAGCCAACTGTTTCAGCTCGTTTATCACTAAAGGCATCGGTAAATTGCATTAAGTAAGAAGCATTTACAAAATAAGGATCATCAGTATTCGCAGCTTTAATTGCATCAGTACTCACTATCCCACTTGAATATTTATCTTCTTCTTTTGCACCTGTCTCATTTATTTCTAACTCTTGATCCAATTCTTGATATTGTTCCTTTGTTTTATCAATTGTTTCTTGTTTTTGTAACACTTTTGAAAATTGTTCCAATTCATCAGCTGATACTTCTTCTGCTTCTAAATCAGGGATTTTCATTTCTAGAGAAGCTTCTCGCATTTGCTCAATAATACTTTGAACAGAAATATTTATTTCATCTTGTATTGAAGAAATAATTCTTGCATCTCTTGCATTCTCAGCCGTTCTAAAAACTAATTGAGGTTTATTTAATTCTTTTAGAGATTCGTTCGGTGCAGTGCTTTCAACAACAATATTAGTCGTTACAGGAATAACTTCTGAAACTTCACTTTGATGAACGCCATTCATCTCATCCACTATTTCTTGAGCAACTATATCTGGTTCATCATCTTCCTCTTCATAACTATCAACATATCCATAATACTCATCCATACGTGCTTCCACTGCTGGAACATTTAAAATATTAGTCGTAGTTAAACCAAAAGCCGAAAGTTCATTACGTGTATTTAATATAATATTAGCTACTAAAGCATCTTCAATTTTAATAGAATTATTTATTACATTACGCATTGCTTGTAATTTATTAGGTTGATTATCATAATAATCTTTAATTTTTATCTCATCAATTAAAACATCTTGTTCTAAATAAGCACCGAATGTTTTATCAATAGCTTGGAAAATAGACATTGTAAATATGGCCGTTGCCTCACAATTATTATAAGCATCATATTGGTCATATCCATACCACTTATTCATTCGATTAAAAATAGGTAAAACTTGGGTTGTCTTACTAGTGAAATCATATTTCATATTATCAAGCATATTTAAAACACTCTCTAAAGATTGAACCGAACAATTTATTTTAATTGGCGAAGTATAACCAAGTCCCACATAATCTGGAGAACATGCACATATCAAAACATCATCTAGACCTAAATCCCTAATCTCTTCATAAAGACCATTTAAAACATCTCCATATTCATTAATCTTAGGACGAATGATAAAGGTATGATCATACTTTAATTCTCCAATACCTATTAATCCATCTTTGGTAATATTAACAAAAGCATTTTTTTTAAATATCGTACTAATACGATCACTTTCTTCTCGCGAATCCCTAACGCGTTTATCTTCAGAAGTTGAATAATAATTATTCTTTCCATACTTATTTTTTAACTTATCTAACATTAAACGATTAATAAAACTATTAACTTGATTCTTATCAACTTTTCCACGTGCATTTTTATCAGTCTCTAAATATAGCATCAAAGAACTATTAGGTTTGTAAAAAGCTAGGTTTGATTTTAAAAATCCATTAATGACATAATTAATTAATTCATTACTGATTGTAACTTTAGTTTTCGCCTTGAATTCATCAATCGTCATCATTAATCACCTACACTTTATCATATATAGTATTATATCATTATTTATCACAAAAAAAAAGAATTAACTATAAATTCTTTTATTTAAATCCAAACCTAACAATTGCAACTTAATTGTTATTTGTTTAATATCATTATCCTTTAAACCTAGTTCCTTTAATTTTTTTCTATTCATAACCCAGATATTCTCAATAGTGATAATATTATTCTTTCTTAATATACCTTCTATTTCTTTATCAAGATCCAATATTTTAATATCTTTATCTACGTAAATATTCTTTTTAGCCATTAAAAACACCCTTTCTAAAAAATTGCTCACTAAATTAATTATACCACTTTTTTTAGTATAGGGGTAAGAAAAAAGTAAGATAAATCTTACTTTAATTGCATATCGGGAAAATCATGAATATCAAATTCTGGTCGATTAATCGCGCCCATTAAATTAGTTTCAATACTACTAATTGTTGATTTAACAACATTTTCATAACTATCAACTAAGGAATCTATTCCACTAGAATCATAAGCTTTAATTATATCATTAATATCTTCATACGAAAGATTCTGAACTGCCATCAATGACTTTAAAACATATGCTGATAAAATTGGATTAACTTTGCTCTTCTTTTTATCAGTAATTACCTCTAATATTTGTGCTGTTTCATTATGATACTTCGTAACTAATTCCCTGCCATATTCACTCATATTGTTAATAGTTTTTTCTCTTTGTTGATCCTTATTATCAATTATAGATTTTATTGAAGCAATCTCTTCTTGAACATGTTTTTCAACTCGGGAAATATTTAGTCCTTTCTTGCGCATCGAAACTTTCAAAAAATCGACAATTCTTTGTTCAACAGAACCTTTGTAATCTCGATAAGCATAATTAAATTCATCTATTATCGGTCCTAATCCAACTTCTCTGATTTGCTTTGTAAGTTGTTCTAGTCTTCTTCGACTTTCCTTAATCGTATTTAAAGTTTCTTCATCTTCTTCAATCATGATATCTAAACCCGTTATTACTTTTTTATTACGAATTGCATTAAGTGTATTACTGCTTAATCGAGCTCGCTCTAATTTATGACGACTAATTCGATCCTGACAAATAACTTCCCTATTTTCATCGTCAGTTCCACATTTTCTAAGCGTTAACATATATTTTTTTAATAAATCTTGATGTTTATCAGCAAGATGCAAATATCGCAAATATTCTTGATCTTGTGCCAAAGAATCGACATAAGCATTATTAACTCGATCACCCTTTTTATAAAAATCCAAAAGTTCTCCCAATAATTCAGGATTACTTTGAATATCAAAAGCAATATCTATTGGTGTCTTACTAGCTCCCATAATCTTAAATTCTTTGAAAAAATCAATATTAGCATCATTTAAAGAAGCACTACAAGCCGCAATGATTTGTCTTGCACTATTTAAATTCTTATTCATGGCAATCGTATAATGTTCAAAATCTCGACTTACTATTGCATCCTTAATCATACTATATCGATCATACGAAATTTTATAAGCCTTTAATTTAACTTCTTCAAAACTTGATAATTCGCCATTCAACCTAATTTTTTCTCTTAAAGCATTCAAGTGTTTTCTAAGTTCAATAAGCTTAGTATCTATATCTGGTATAATATTTTTAAGTGTAGCATTTTGATCATAACAAGTTCTTAAAAGATCAAATTCACAAATATACCTTAAAGTTCTCAGAAAATCACTTACAACCTTTTTCTCTTCTAAAGATATATTGCCTTTACTCATGGTTTTAATTGTACTAAATAATTCTTGAAACTCCGACTTTTTACTCATCATCATTATCACCATCTAACTCTAAAACAACCTCTTCATCTTCTAAAGCCAAAATCAATTCATCTAATTCTTCAATAATTTCTAAAGTATCAGTTATTTCTTCCATAGTATTAGCCTCCATCTTAATTTTAACATAATAAAAACTAATAACAAAAAAAGACATCAATACTTTACATATATCAATGTCTATTTAAGCCCTCTTCTCTTATAATACTATCTAATTTTTCATTAATCGACAAAATAAAGTTTTCTAATCGCTTATTATCACGAGCCTTCACTTCATATTCATTAACTACATTTTTAATAATTATTGCAGCTTCTTGACTAATTGTTTTTTCACTAACAAATATTCTTACATAACCATATAATTCATGATTAATTAACTCTCTAAATAATAACTCCATATAAGAAAAACTATCATCTATAGCAAAATTGAGTAAATCCAAATTGATATATCCAAAAGATATTAATGTCACAAGAAGAGATTTATTAACACTATTATTATCACTATAAATATCATCAATATTAGCAAATATAAATGGTCTAATCGAAAAACTCTTTTGGAATATTTCATAATTAACTGGCCTTTTAATTGATAATAAACTATTAAAAAAAGTAATCAACTCATCATTACAAGTAGCGCTATTATCATCTAAATAATCAAATATATGCTCACCAATAACTAAGACTGACTCTTCGCTTAAATTATCTCTCTTATAAGCATTAAGAAGTAAATCCCACAATTTTTTTCTTTCTAAAAGTAACATAAATAAAGGCACATTTAAATAATCATCTTTATTACCAAGAAATTCTTCTAAATAACAAAATAACTCTTCTAAACTAATTCCCTCTTTATTTATTAATCTTAAATTTTCATTTATGGATAAATTAATATCAATATTTTTATTATTTATCGCCGACGATAACATCATTTTATCAATATTATTTACTGTTTGTTCTCGTAAAACTCTTTTAAAAGTTATAATCGAATCAATTTCCATAAATACCCCTTCTTTTGGCATATTATTATATTATCTATATATCTATTTGTCAAAAGATTTTTTTAATAATTTTATTAAAAATATGTCAAAATTATCCCTATATTTACTTAATTTTAGTATCTCCATACGATATTTATTTACTTTACGTAAAAAAAATAATATAATTCTATTATAGGAGGATATGTAAAATGGAAGAAATTACAAATCTAATAAGCACAGCTAACGAAGCTATAAACTCTCTAGAAAGTTTTATATTTGCTGATAAAAAAGAAAGATATGTTACTGTTAAAACAATAACAGACTATATGAAAAGTCAAATAGAAGCCACTGAGATGGTTATGGAATCTCTAGAAGGTGAAAATTTAGATGAAATCAAAGAAAAACTAAATACGATTATAGCCAAGAGCAATGAAGTAATGGAAGCTTTCAAAACTCGCGATAACATTATGGTTAGTGTTAATGAAAATGGGGAAATAGTTGTTCAAGATATTAACTTTGAAAATACTCAAGCACCAATGGAAACTCCTGCTCAAGATATGAGTTTATCAGAGGATACTTATGTTGATACTATGATGAAATTCCCTAGTAGTGAAGGACAAATTGAAACAGAAGAAATAGGTACAGAAGTAATGCCTTCAGCTCCTGCTATTGAGATAATTGACGACCAAGCAACTCTAGAGGAACATCAAGCATTTGCTCCAGAAGTTCAAGTTGCTCCTGAGTCTTTCGAGCAAATTCCTGAAGTAAGTGCACTAGATGGAATGAATACAGAAACACCTGAGCAAGCAGTAGAAACTGATTATAGTAAAGACTTAGATGTCGCTGCTGTTGATGCTTTCTTAGGTACTTCCGAAAGTACTTTAAAATTATAAAACTTCAAGAAATTCTTGAAGTTTTTTTATTACTTATTTTTTTCATTTTTAATAGCTACAAAAATCAGCATTGACATTACTGGTATTAAAAATACATAAGGCATTGTATATCTAAAATAAGTATTGGCGGGTCCAATTATACAAAAAAGTATTGAACCATATAAAGGAATTAGACTAATCAAATACTTTTTATTTTTACTACTTATCAAATAAACACTGATAATTAAAACCATCCAGGTATTAAAAGCAATATTAGATAACATTCCCACTAATGGTATATAAGGAAAAACATTTCCATATACATTTAAAATACCTCGCAAAATCTTACAATTATTAAAATGATAATCAACTAAATTATTTTTAGTAACCTTATTATCAAATTCCGTATAAATATACCAATTGTGAATATTCGGATAAAAGTAGCCATAAGTATTATTAAGTGTCGCATCGACATAAAGATCAGCATGTTTTATAAAACCTTTACCCCACACTTTAAAGTAATCCACTAAATCTTCATTAGTTGTATATTTATTATATTTATTCTTAACTGCATCAGCAAGATTTGGATTATATCTATCTGCTAATGTACTAATATCTAATATTTTATCAATAACCTTATTATCTTCTTCATCATAAAAATTCGGATATTCTTTTACTAAACGCGCTGTTTGTTGAAAAGGTACTGATAACATCTCTCTGACTGAACCATCCGATATTCCAAATGATGGTACTACGACATTGTCAAATGTATAAATAGACGCAAAGAACAAACTAAATATTACTAGTATTTTCACTAAATTCTTACGACTATAAAAACATATAAAAGGAACCATCAAACCAATAACATACACTCCATTATGTCTAAATAATCCAATTAATAACATAACAAAATATAAAATTATCATTTCCTTTATATTAATACTTTTATCTCTATTTTTAACCAGTTCAAACATTTTCAAAGTAAATAAAATAAGAAAAGCTGTATATAAAGTATCTTTAACTGCTGAAATTGAATATAAAGCATACATTGGAACAAACATATATATTGCAAGAAGAATTAACCTAAATTTATTCTTAACTCCATTATCTTTAGCAAACTTAATTGTATAAGCTAAAACGGAAGAATAAATTAGCGATTGAAAAAAAGTATAAATAAATAACCCAAAATTATCATTAACAAACCTTCTTCCTAATTCAATTGACCAACCAATTAAATAGGTTTGTAAAACAGGATGATGCGCTGTCATATTAACATTTGGATCTCTTTGAATAACCCAATCAATGTATTTAGTATGCTCATTAAAATACATTCTAATTTGGAAAGATGGATCTGGAGATAATACAATAGGATAAAAAGCAAGCATATATATCCCTATTACTATAAGTATGGTTACTAAAGAAGTTCTAAACGGATATTTTTCAAACCATTCAATATATTTCCTTAAATACTTATGTTTTACTTTAATATCATTATTCTTTATTGTTTTTAATTTCTTATCTAAAAGATAAAATAAATTAATAAATAGATAAGTGAATCCACAAAGTTTAAAAACACTTATTATAAAGGCTGCAATATTACATGTTAATACACTAAAACTCCCATAAGAAGAATATGCCTCTCCTAATATCATAAAAAGAGCTAATATAACAGATAAAATCTTCTTTGATTTACTAATATCTTTGTCCTTCTTATTATACATATAGAATAACACTCCCGTAACTAGCGCCATTCCCCATGTATTTATATTATAAAATATTGTATAATCAATATCTTTTAATTCTTTAAATAAACTAATATCAATAAATATCCCTACTGATACCATTATTGCCATAATTAAGTTAAATAGCTTTCGTTTCATAATACCACCTATCAAAATAATTATACTATATATCATAAATTCGTACAATCAAGTATAATATATCGCATTTAGAAGTTGCATACAAGGAATTATAAGTTGCATAAATAGCAACCTTTATGATATAATCATTAATTGTAAAAAGAGGGGGAAATTATATGCAAAGATATAATATAAATGATGGAAGTACTATAACTAAAGAAAATCAAAATTTAATTATACCTGCAAGAGTATACTTAAATAATTTACAAGAATATATTAATAACACTTTAATTCAATTTGTTCCATTTACTTTAGAGAACAAATTAGAAATTGTTGTTGAAAATGGTGTTTATTTAACACTCGATGATGAGATTATTTATAAACCAATTTGTAACTTATTAGAAGTAAAATTTCATAAAGAAGATAAAAATCAACAATTACAATATTATCATACATTATTTGGAAGCAAACTGATTGAACTTAACTGTATCAAAAGTGAAGAGGATTTAATCATTAAATTCCCATATATTTACTCACTTTATACCAAAAGAAAAGAGCTTATTACTAAAGCCTTAGAAATTTACAGTGTAACTAATCGTGTTATTCCTAGTGAACTTGCTAATTCTACTAAATCAAAATATTTTGCTCAATATAAATTAAATGAAGCTTTATATAATCAATTATTAAGAGAATCAGCAATATTCAATGTAAGTTATTTTGTTAGTTGTGTTTCTAACGATATAACTAATTTAGTTAATAGTTTACCAATGTTCATCAATAGTGTATCATTATTCATAATTGATATTAATTCAATTCCTAATATTGATACTAAAAAAGTATCTGCACTTATTAGTGAAGAAAATAAATTAAAAAGATAAGTCAAAAAACTGAAGTTGTAATATAAAAGTGGACACATAAAAAGATGTGAACCACTTTTTGTTTGTTATAATTTAAATAAGGAGATGATGAAATGGCAAAAAAAGGACAAAAATACAAGCATTGGACAAGAGAAGAAAAATATGAAGTTATAAAACCAATAATTAATATGGAAAAAAGTTCAGCTAAAGTAACAAAAGAAACAGGAATAAGTAATGGAATGATAACCGCATGGGTTCACAAATATCGAGAAAAAGGAATACAAGGATTAGAAACAAAGAAAAAACCAGGTAATCCATTATCAAAATATTCTAGTAAAAAGAATTTAACAAAAGAAGAACAACTAGAATGTGAGATTGTTAAACTGAGAGTGGTGAGTGCAGTATGAA
>JAAGKN010000448.1_pt1 | contig 59536 bp, 49 predicted proteins | sample 6206371 | NCBI WGS metagenome assembly JAAGKN01 (sample SAMN11533720, study PRJNA540317) | gut metagenome | isolation source: fecal pellets from male and female animal of same cohort | host: Peromyscus leucopus | place: USA:CA | collected 2017 | reverse complement strand
CGCATACTGATGTTCTATGCCAACGGAAGGAAATAACGGCTTTAGCTGTAACATATCCCAGAAATAATGGTTGATTAAAGAAATACACTTTAATAATTTGTGGAAAAGGGTCGAGGCATCGACCCGGTTAGTAATTATGGAAGAACACCCCGAAGTCAACGCTTGAATACTTCGGTAGGCAGGTTGCAGACATGAATCTTATAAACTCCATCAGCAAGGGTCTTGCCCGTGGTGGAGCAGGTGGAAAGATTGGCGACCTCCCTGCATACGAAGCTGCGATGGGTGAATACGGCAAGAACCACCGCGTGGCGCAGATTGGCGGTACTGTTGTGGGCATGGCTATTGACCCGACAACGTGGCTGTCGGGAGGTGTCGGCTCTATGGGAGCAAAGGGCGCGGTCAATGTCGGTGGTCGTATTGTGGCAAACAGAGCCGCCAACGGAATGACACGGCAGGTAGGCTCACGCCTTTTCACATCCTCACTTGGCGGTCGTGTCATTACTGGAGCCGCAGGAGGTGCGACAAACTTTGCTACCTACGAAATGATGAAAGAGGGTGAACGCCAGTTTGTGTATGGCGGTGTACTCAATCCCGAAACGCTTGAAGTCGGAGACTATTCCGCAGGTGACGTGCTGAAAGCAGGTGGTCATGGTCTTGTTATGGGCGGTGTGACCGGTACATTCTCGCCACTCATCGGCAATGTCGCTGACAAGGCAGTAAAGACGACCACAAGCACCGCAGGGAAAGCAGGTGTGCGCTTCGGTGAGGTTGCGGTATCAACGCTTGCCGAGGGTACGGTGTTCTCCATACCCGAATGGATAAGCGGAGAGGGTGACGCATTTGACGTGTGGACTGACAATATGGCGATGATGATTGGCTTCAAAGCACAGCATGGGCTTAAGAGCGCACCTCGCGTTGTTGCCGGACTGCGACCTATCAAAGAACCCAAGACCCAAGCGGAACGCAACCACAACCGACAGAGTTTTGTGGAACGTCTGCGCAACAGCCTTGATTCATCCCCGACTGCACTTTCCGTTTCCAAGGATGAACGTGAGGAACTGCGCCGGGCAGGTTATGGCGAACTTGCTGACCTCTTTGGCAAGGATAAGCCTATGGCCGAAGCGAAACAGACCGCCAAGACGGAGGATGGAGCGATAGAGGTCAGAGCCGAGCGTGTGGAAGCCGAGGAGATAGCAGACCCGAACCGTAAAGCGGAGTTTGACGGCTACTCGGCAATGGAGCGGTTGATGGAGGACGGACGTGTGAGCGAAGCGACACGCGCCAAGATGTATTATCTTCTCACCGGGCGAATGTTGCCTATGTCAAGCGTTGTCGGTTGGAACTCCACGACCAATGAGCAGGACGGTTCTATAATCGTCAACTCCATGAACGCACAGGGCGGTATCGTGACAAGCCGTAAGTTCAAGAATCAGCGTGAGGCTGATGCCGAAATGAGCCGTATTCAGCGACAAGCCGAACTGAATACCGTTGACATGGGCGAGCAATACCGCGGGGCAGAGGCAGACGGCAAGGTGTTTGAAGCCGCTGTAAATGCTGTATCTCCCGGAGCAGACCATGCCACCATCAAAGAAATCTATGACAAGGTGAAGCGTGGTGACAAGGACGTGACCGAATCGCAGAGGGCATTGGCTGAATTGCTTGACGAGGCTATTGACCGCAATGCTCATGCAGGGAATGACGTTCGCCCCGAAACAATGCGCTCCGAAATCAAGAATGAGACAGGCATTGATGTTGATGCAGCTCTGCGCAAGCAACCCCACGACCGCACCAAGGAGGAGCAGGAAGCAGTGCAGACCTACATGGAGAGACTATACCCCGAAGAGTTCCGCGATAAGTTTAATGAAGGCAATACGCCCGATGAGCCGATGCCTACACCCGAACAGCAGGAAGCACAACGCGCCTATGAGGAAGCGAAACTTCTTCATGGACGGTTTGATGAGGGAACGCCGGAGCAACAGGCCGAGGCGAGAGCAGACATGGACGCTATCGCCCTGCGATACCGCGAAGCGTTGGAGGGTATTGAGGATGCTTTCGGAGCGGACGCAGAAGCACGAATGGCGGAAATGCAGGAAAATCCGTGGGACTTGCTTACCAATCCCGACCTGACCGTTGACCAACAGGACGCTGTTCTCTACTATATCAATTCGAGGGCAGCTCTTGACGGAGTGCAGGACGCGGCCGATGAATCAGCCGACCGCAAGCGTGAGGCTGTGACCAAGGCTGTAGCTGACCGTACCCATAAGGATACTGGTGTTGTGATACCTGCCACGATGAAAGTTGACGACCGACAGGTGTATATCGTCAAGGGCAATGTGGCTATGTTTGAGGATGGCACCGGGGTTGACGTGCGCAACTCTGACCAAAGCGTTGTTGTGCTTGACCCACAGAAAGGCGAGATTGAATTTACCTCACCCGACCAAATCTTCAAGGTTGGTGAGGCGGTCGATCCGCAGACGGAACTTTCCAACGCTCTTGCCGAGGTAGAGACCGCTCGCAACGTATTTCCCATTGAGGAAAACGAGCCGGACACCGCATCTGAAAATATTCCAACAGACGGCAACAACGAGGGTGAAAATATTCCTGTGGTCAATGTTGAGGAATACGACAAGGGTTATGGCGATGCCATAGAGGAGGCGCAGAACCTTTCGGATGAGCGTCTTGCCAATTATGTGGATGTTCTGCGTGAAGGAGCGCAAAAGCAGATGCAGGAGAATGGTCGAGTGGATGATTATATCCGTGGCCGCCTGGAGGCGTTGGAGCATGTTCAGCAGGAGCGAGCCGCTAATGCCGTTCCCAAAACTGAAGAAACCGTTCCCAATCCTACGGAAAATGCCGTTTCAGATGCAGAAAACGTGTCCGAAACGGTCTCAACTGTAGAAAACGGACAGCAGACCGCACTTCAGCGCATACCGCTCCATCCCGAAACGGGAGAGCCGATGTTTGAGGCTGTGGACAAGGATACGGCCTGGGATGGTCTCGTTGAGGCAGTAGGCGGTGAAAAGGATGCAGTCGATATTGCTATGGCGCAGATTGAGCAAGCCTCAACCGAACTTGAAGCCTTGAAGAAGAAACCGCCCACGATGAAAGCACCGAAACTGAAAGGCTCTCCTATGGCTATGGCACAAGCCAAGCGCGAAGCCAACGAAGCGCATCAGAAGGCAATGGCCGACTATCAGACACTGATAGCAGAGGCTGAGGCCCGACAGAAAGCGTGGAACAGCATCATGGGTGTCTATACCTCTCGTGATGCTGAGAGACGTGCGCAGGAGGAAGCGGAGCGCAGAGCGCGTGACGCACAGGCGCACGATGAAGCCGTGGCAAGGTTTGAGGAGGAACAGCGCATCAAGGCCGAGAAGCAAGCCGAGCAGGAAGTGATAGGCACACATGCGGTCAATCCGAAGATAAAGGCACGTTGGGATGCGTCTCCGAAGTTGGAGGGCAACCCCGATGCAATCACTCTCCCCGATGGCTCGACTATCCGTGGACGTTATGTTCTGACCGAGGCAGGAGCCGCATCTGCAAGCCACGATGTTGGCAACGCCTATATGCCTACCGAGGGTTTCCCGATTGATGAAAACGGACAGAGCGTGAATGACCGCGACTATGAACGCGACAAGGACGCACAGCGCATTGTTGAGCAGATGGCAGGAGCATACGACAACCGGGCGTTGCAGACACCGGTTATCGTCAGCAAGGACGGTGTTGTGCTTTCGGGCAACAACCGCACCATGTCGGGTGACCTCGCCGCTCGTCAGGGAACTGACAAGGCTTATGTTGACTACCTGCGTGAGTTCGGAGCGAAGTATGGCTTCACGCCGGAGCAGGTGCAGAGCATGACGAATCCACGCCTCGTATTTGTTCCCGATGAAACACTCCCATATGATGCCACTACATTCTCACGCTTCAACGCGCAGGAGATGAAATCTCAGTCAAAACCCGAAGCCGCGGTAAAACTCGGCAAGATTGTCCCCGATGATGTTTTCAACAACATCGCCCAAGACATTGCGCGTTACGACCGACTGAGCGACTACTATGCTGATGAGAAAGCCGTAGCACATGCGCTGGGTGCATTGATGCAAGCCGGAGTAATAAACGACAAGCAGATGCCCGAAATGCGAACTGGTACGGCATTGTCGGCCGCAGGAAAGGAACTTATTGAGAATACACTAATCGGCAAGGTGTTCCAAACCTCGCCCGATGCCGTGCGTCAAATCATATCAATGCCGACACTGCGTCAGTCAATTGTGATGGGTTTGAATGAGATTGCAGGAAACCGCACACTTGCCAAGCAAGGTTACGACTTGTCAAAGGAACTTGGCGATGCCGTTGACCTTGTGTTCAGAGCCAAGAGCGCGATGCCGGAAGTATATACGGATGGAATGCCCGTGTCACCATTCGGACGTATGCAAGGATTGTTTGATGATGAGTTTGGCGACAGCCGTGTTAGTGATGGTGCTACCCTCTTGCTTGCTGACCTATTGAATAGTGGGAAGCCGAGCGATATTCGCAAGGTTCTGACCTCATACAATAACGAGGCTTCATCATCAGCCAACGGACAGATAGACATGTTCTCCGGCTCAATCCCGACTAAAGAAGAAATACTCACTACAATTAACGAACATTTCAAAAATGCAACCCCAAGAGAACAACAGGCACTCGTGGAAGCTGCCATTGCGGAGCGCAAAGCAAGAGCCGAAGCCGAGTCAGAACAACGTGGACGAGACCAAGCAGGTGAACAAACTGCGGATGCTATTCAACGCAGTACAGAGCCTCAACAACCCACAGCAGAAACAGAACCCGACCTAACACCCGAAGAACAGGCTATCGCGGCCCGTGTGGAAGTCAGCGAGGATGATTGGACGGAGGGTGACGAAAACCACCCAACATACAAGCGCACCATCATAATTGACGGCAAGCATAATGCCGTGCAGGTTGATGAGCCGGACGCAGACGGTCATTATACTGGCTCATACTTTGAGTATGAAGGCAAGCGTTTCGGTGACATTGCCGAAATCGTGAATCACATTGATGCACCTGACGTAGAACCGACTGAGGCGCAGAAGAAAGCCGGAAACTACAAGATGGAGCATAGACGTGTTGACGGCTACGACATCAGTATTGAGAACAAGAAAGGTTCGATCCGCAGGGGCAAGGATGCCAATGGCTCGGAATGGAAATCGGAAATGCACAGCGACTACGGCTATATCCGTGGAACGGAGGGCATGGACGGTGACCACATTGACGTGTTCCTCTCTGACGCGCCGGAACAGGGCGATGTGTTTGTAGTTGACCAGTACAATCCCGATGGGTCGTTTGACGAGCATAAAGTTATGTATGGCTTTGCTGACGGCAAGGCTGCCCTTGATGCATACCTCGCCAACTATGAGCAGGGATGGGAGCAGACAAGGAGACTGGATGTGACAGGCGTAAGCAAGGATGAGTTCAAAAAGTGGATTCAGTCAAGCAAGCGCAAGACCAAGCCGTTTGCCGAGTATAAAAACGTGACACCGATTGATGAGGTCAATATGCCGACAAAACTCCAATGGAGTAATGAACGTGCCGGAAATGGAGAACCATTCCTTATTGGGGAGAAAGGGAGCATAGACTTAGTACAGATACCCGAAGAGGTATTTGATAAGATGGGCATTGCCCCGGCTCCATTCCATTTGACACCATCAATGGTTACTCATGTGTATGAACGCCACAGAAAGGAATTGAAACTCAACACTCCCGAAGATGCAGTTGAGGCAATCCTTGACGTGATGAACAATTTCGACCATGTAAGACAAGGGCGAGAAAACACGTTTATATTCTCCATTGAGGGAACACGGACAGGTTCAGCGCGTAGAGCCGTAACATTTGTGCTTGAATATGACAAAGGCGAATGGCTTGGTATAAAGACAGTAGGTTACGACCGCATCCCCAACCTAAAAGAATTGACCACGCTTTGGGAGAAGGGCGAGAAAAAATCTTCTGCTACAGGTGTCGCTCCTGCAAATGTTTCTTCCGATCAGTCCTCACAAGGCGACCGGACTGACGGCATCGCTTCAAACCAAAGAGTAGTCAATTCTGACGGCAAAGTTAATACTTTATCGTCAGATAAACAAGAAAGTAACACGGAAAGTTCTAAAGGCTACGCAATTACACCTGCCACATACACCAACAAGAAAGGCAAGGAGACACCTATGCACCGACTTGAGTTCGGTCGCGAACTGACCAAAGAGGAAGAATCAGCGGTCAAGAAGTTCGCGAGCGAGAAGCAGGGCGAGGGTCGTTTTGCTCCGGCGCGTGGATGGAAAGACCGTGAGAATGGCGGTTGGCTGTTCCGCACTGAGGAGGATGCGCGTAAGGCAGGAGACCTTATCAGCAACGAGGAAGCCGTAGCAGACAATCAGCCGCTGAGCCGTGAGGACATCAGCGAGGCTGTTGCTCCTGCAAGCAAGCCGAAGAAAGCACCAATCAACCGTGTAAGTGTTGAGGACTTGGCAGAAAGTCTGCATAAGAATGGAGAAGCCAAGTTGATTGACCATGCAGAGCCGATAGAGCCTAAGCCGGAGGTGCAGATAACTGATGAGATGGAAGACATCGCCAAACAGATGCGTGACATCTTGGGAGTTGATGACAGCGAATTAGGCGGTGTGCATTTCCGCGACCCGGACGAACTGAAGCCGGAGCAGAAGCGCAAACTCGTCATGCTTGGCATAGACCTCACTATGCGTCTGTTTGACCAAGGCAAGACCGATTTCCCGACAGTGGCCAAGGTAATGGTAGGAATGGTTGGCGAGAAAATCAAGCCGTGGATAAAGGCAATGTATAAAAATGCCACGATTGTCCCCGGCTATGAGGATATGCAGTTTACCTCCGATGCGGAGATAGACCGCTTCGACATAGCCAACTTCGACAAGCCGAGTGCGGACGTGATGAAACAGGCTGAGATGATTGTAGCCGAGCGCAAGGCAAAGGAGGCAACATCCCAGGCCGAGAAAGAAGTAATTGAAACCCGAAACCAAAAACGTAAGGAGCATGACAAGCAAGCAGAATCAGATACAGCAGCTCTTGGAGAAAAAGCAGAGGCTGTTGCAAGCAAAGCGGAAAGTCTCGCAGAAACTTCAGCAGATCGAGACGAACTCAACCGAGCTGCAGAAGAAATAGAAGATACACTTGACGAGGTGAACGAGCAGTTGGCACTGCTTGGGTATTATGAAGCAGACATGGACGATTCCAAGTTCCATGAGAGTTATGGGTACATGCTGACGGCAGAAAAGAAAGCCGTGACAGATGCCACCAATCTTGCCAAGCAGTTGGTCAAAGACCTCGGCATTGACATCAAGGTAACAGGTGCGACAACTTCCCTCGGTCGCAAGAGTGTGAAGAAAGGCACAGCGGTAAGGGCAAACCTCGCTCCGGCAGGTGGTGACATCACTATTGCGCTCCCATTGCAGAAGGGCCGCGAGTTGCGCATTTACATAGGACTTGACCCAGTAGCCGAGAGAGGAACATGGAAACGTGGAGACAACCTTGCTGTAAACGATGGTATATTGTATCGCGTGGAAAATCCTAACGGCAGTGGCATGGAACGCTATGGACACAACCGTTATGCAGACAAGGACGTGACCTATGCAAGATTGCTCGACCTCATCAAGCGTGAAGCCAAGAACTATCTGCCCAAGCAGGAGCAGTCATCGGCAGAATTTATCAAGGATATGGCAGAGCGTATGGAACGAGGAGAGCAGCCATACACCGTTACTCCCGAAGTTGAGGCACAACTTGCCGAGCAACGGAAAGCAGAAGCCGAGACTGAGCCATACGATGATGGAGGTTACTCACAACGCCATGAAATCAAGGAGCGTGAAAAGAACGGCTTCAAAGTAGGTGAAAAGGTTTGGTACACCCGAAATGACGGCAAGGGCAAGCGCGAACTTGCTACCATCATTGACTTCGGTGGTGGTTCTGATGTAACACTTGACACTGGCATGGCCCCGGTGATGTATGAGGCTTGCGAGTGGTCGCAGATAGCGAAGCGCGAACCCGACATCTTTGAAAAGGCTGCAGAGGTAGCCGACCGCGCGAAAGCAAAGCGTGAGCAGAAGAAATCAGCGAAGAAATCCGTATCTTTATCCAAGCAACCCGAAGTTAAACCCGAACAGCCGATTGGCGACCTGTTCAGCGGTCTGTTCGATGAACCGATAGACAATGAGCAGAAAACTGACGTACAACCTCGCTCCGGCTCTGCCGAGCGAGAAAGAGGACACGAACCTCAACCGAATGAACCGTTGGGAGAGAGCCAGCGGAATGAAACTGAGCGAACTGACGGACGAGGAATGGGTGGACGTGGTGTCGGCCATTCTGTGTCTGACACAGAGCGAAGCGGAGGCGTATCTCGACCACATCAGGGCGCAGAACGCTTAGAACCTCTTGCAGAGGGCGAACGCAGAAACTCGCGCAACAACCACGCGGAGCGAGGTACTGACTATGCGCCCAAGGGTGATGAAGCAAGAATCAAGGCAAACCTTGAAGCAATCCGTTTGGCAAAGCAACTCCTTGAAAGTGGAGAGGAGGCTACGCCCAAGCAGATGACCATCCTGCGCAAGTTCAGCGGTTGGGGTGGACTTGGCAAGGCGTTCAACGAGGATACTTATGGAGCGTACAATGCAGACGGCTCTACAACCTACCTGCGCAATGTCTTGACTAAACTGCTTGGAGAGCGAGGTTTCCAAGATGCCATAGACAGCCGCAGGTCGGCCTATTATACTCCTGCGGAGGTAATTGATACCATGTGGGATATAGTCAAGGCTATGGGTTTCAAGGGTGGCAACATTCTTGAAGGCTCGGCAGGTATCGGCAATATTCTCGGATTGATGCCACGCGAGTTCAGCGACCGCAGTAATATCCATGCCGTTGAGATAGACAGCACAACAGGCGGTATCCTCCAGTTGCTCTATCCCGATGCCAAGGTGGATATACAAGGCTTCCAAGATGTAAAGGTGCGTAATAACAGCATCGACCTCGCTATCACCAATGTGCCGTTCGTAACAGGTCTTAAAGTGTTTGACCATACTGGCGACAAAGACCTCTCTACCAAATTCCACGACATCCATGACTTCTGCATAGCGAAGAATATCCGTAAACTGCGTGAGGGTGGTATCGGCATCTTCATTACGTCAAGCGGAACGATGGACAACTCGGCACGTCTGCGTGCATGGATAACCAACGAGGGGAACGCTGATGTTGTAGGAGCATTCCGTATGCACAACAAGACATTCGGAGGCACTGGGGCGACCTCGGACATCATCGTTGTGCGCAAGCGCGTAAACGGACGTGTATCACATAATGCCATTGACATCACCGATGTGACAGGTGTACGTGTGGTGGAATACGACACCGGGGACACTCGCAAGGTCAAAGGTCAGGAGGTTCCCATCATAAAGCGTATGAGTTTGGAGTTCAACAAATATTTTGCTGAACATCCCGAAAACATGGCCGGAGAAATGATGTTCAACTTCGAGCGTGGCGAAACCTATCAGCCGACAAGCAAGGCTCTGTTCCCTGCCAAGGGCAAACCGCAGAGCGAAATGTTGAAGCAGTGGGCAAGCCGTTTCAGCGATATGGTTGAGGAAGCACAAGCCACCGAGAGCGTTGAGGATGCAGTCAGCAAAATCAATGAGCAGCTTGGTGAGGGTGTCAAGGAGGGAAGCATGGTGTTGAATTCGCAGGGTCAATTATGTTTTGCCCGGATGGGTGAGGCAGTGCCAATCATGTCTCCACAAGCCGACAAAGGGAAGCCGCAACGCACCGATGAGGAACGTTTGTCCATGTTCCAAAACAAGAAAGTCAAGGGGCACACCAAGGCAGAGTGTTTCAATGCGTACACCGCTATCAAGAAAGCATTGTCTGATGTACTGGAATACCAGTCAACACATGAGGACAATGCCGGACTGGAGCCGCTGTTGAAAGAGTTGAACCGCGCTTTTGATTCATTCACACGCACCTATGGCAATCTGCACAAGAATACAGCAATCTCATTCCTGCGCAACGATGTTGACTTCTCAAGTATCCTCGCTCTTGAAACCTATTCGGAGAAAGGAGACAAGAAAGGCAACAAGGTTGTGAGTGTCGGAAAAACCGACATCTTCACCCGGCGCGTGATCGAGACAGAGAAAGAGCCTCAGCCCACGACTATCAAAGACGGCATCCTTGCAAGCCTCTACAAGAATGGCGGTGTGGATGTTGACTACATCGCAGATGCTCTTGGCAAACCGACCGAGGAAGTGAGACGTGAGATTGTTGAAAGTGGACTTGGATTTGAGAACCCAGCCAACGGCATGATGGAAGTATCGTACCAGTATCTTTCGGGCAATGTGCGTGAGAAACTGCTCATCGCGCAGGAGAATAACGAGGATGGTCGCTATGATGCGAACATCACCGCACTGGAAAGAGCGTTGCCTATGACAATCCCTGCCCACCTCATAGAATTTTCAATCGGTTCATCTTGGATCGAACCGAAATTATATGAGGACTTCGTAGAGGAAAAGACTGGAATCAGAGTGCAGTTGACAAATGTAGGTGGCACATGGTTTATGAAAACTCCGTGGAACATCTCCAATGAGAAGAACCGTGCTATGGCAGTAGTCAGCAAACTCTGTGACAAGACCATCATGGGACACGAACTGATAGAAGCTGCGATGACCAACCGCTCCATCACTGTCAGCAGAACCACAAAGAAATGGGACGGCACGACCGAGACCATAACCGACCGCGAAGCAACCAACGCTTGCTCTACCAAAGTTGACGAGATACGCTCGGAGTTCAAGGACTGGGCGCGAGGCAAGATGCAGACCGACCCGGAAATGTCGGCACTAATTGAGCATACTTACAATGAGAGGTTCAACAACTATGTGCCTATGTCAATCCCCGATGAGTTTGTGCCTACTCATTTTGGTGGGCAGGTAAGCGAATTGCACGGACGTCCGTTTGCCCTGCGCCAACATCAAGGCAAAGCCGTGGTGCGTGGCACAACAGAGCCTGTCCTACTTGCTCATGAAGTGGGAACAGGCAAGACCTTTACGCTCATCACCACCGCAATGGAGATGCGCAGACTTGGAACGGCACGAAAACCGATGATAGTTGTGCAGAACGCAACAGTCGGTCAGTTTGTGGAGAGCGCAAAGGAGATATATCCTAATGCGAAAGTGCTGACCATTGAGGAAGCCGACCGCACGGTAGAGGGCCGTAAGAACTTCTACGCCAAAATCAAATACAACGACTGGGATATGATTGTAGTACCTCAATCGGTGTTTGAGCGCATACCCGACAGCGAGGAACGACAAATGGCATATATCAAGAACATCATCGAAGAGAAGATGATGGTGTTGGAAGCCATGCGCGAAACCGATGATACGGACGGAAGAAACCCTATTGTACGTCAGGCAGAGAAAGAACTTGCCGACCGTGAGGCTGAACTTGCCGACATCACAAAGGCGTTGGAAGAAAAGCGCGAAAGGAAACAGGGCAAGAAGCGTGACGAGAAGAAAGAAGCCACCACACGTCAGAACGCAGAGGTAAGGGCAATGGAAATGCTTGACCGAGATGTAGATGATGTGGAGAACTTTGATGATATGGGTATTGATGCTATCCTTGTGGATGAAGCACACGAATACAAGCACCTCGGCTTTGCCACTGCAATGCAGCGTGGTGTCAAAGGTGTAGACCCCTCATACTACAAGAAGTCGCAGGGTGTGTTCCTAAAGACCCAAGCCGTACTGGAGCGCAACCACGGACGTAACGTTGTGTTCGCCACAGGTACGCCAATATCCAACACTGCGGCCGAGATATGGACGTTCATGCGCTATCTTATGCCTGCTGACACGATGAAGGAGTATGGCATCTACTACTTTGATGATTTTGTCCGAAACTTCGGCAATATATCCCAAATGGTAGAGTTCAAGACCAGTGGTAAGTTTGACGAGGTAAACCGCTTTGCCGGATATGTCAACCTGCCGGAACTCGTCAGAATATGGAGCGGTGTATCCGATACCGTTCTCACTCGTGAAGCAGGAGGTGTCAGCGACAAGATACCCGATATTGAGGGAGGTAAGGCGCAAGACATCTTCCTGCCACAGACACGCGCCCTGCGAAGCGTAATGAAGTTTGTGAAGAAAGAATTGCAACGCTATGAGGAGATGACTGGCAAGGAAAAGAAAGAGAACAGCCATATCCCTCTTACGATGTATGGCATAGCAAAGGCCGCAGCCGTTGATGCTCGTCTTGTCATTTCAGATGCAGAGGACGACCCCAACAGCAAGACCAATGCGGCTGTGCGCGAGACCCTGCGTTCACTGGAGGACAGCAAGAATTATAAAGGCACTGTTGCCATCTTTGCCGATAACTATCAGAACAAACGTAGCGGATTCAATCTCTACGAGGACATCAAGGCGAAACTTATCAAGGCAGGTGTTCCCGAAGAGCAGATTGTAATCATCAAGTCGGGCATGACTATCAAGAAGAAACTTGACATATTCGAGAAAGTCAACGCCGGAGAAATCCGCGTGGTAATGGGTTCAACCTTTACCCTCGGCACCGGTGTGAATATCCAAGAGCGACTGCACACTCAATCCACGTTGACGCGCCCAACCGCCCGATGGACTACACACAGCGCAACGGTCGTATCCTGCGACAAGGCAACCTGCACAAAGACATGGGCATACCTGTCCGTGTCCTCCGCTTTGGTGTGGAGGACAGCCTTGATGTGACCGCATATCAGCGACTGAAAACCAAAGGCGCAATAGCGGACTCCATTATGAACGGCTCAAAGATGATGCAGAACTCCATGGAGAACCGTGTGCTTGAAGAAGAGGAGGACCAGTTTGGCGATATGACCGCCCAGTTGTCGGGAAGCCAGTATGCCATACTGAAGAACCAAGCTGAACGCGAGGTGCGCAGTCTTACCTCCAAACTCAAACAACATGAGATAGACCAAATCTATCTCCACAACTCAATTCCGAAAGAGAAAGGCTTCATCGCAGGGGCAGAACGCAGAATCAAGATCGAGACTGCCAACCTTGAAACCATAGGCAAGCACTTCCCCGATGGCAAGATAGACAAAATCACCATCGGCAAACTCTCCTTTGATAGTATCGAAGCTATGGAGGACTTCTTCAAGGAACAGAACGCCAAGAAGAAAGAAGCCGTTGATAAGGTGCAGGGAGCCGGGGAAGCATATCACAGCACTCTAATCGCCAATGTGAACGGTCTTGACTTTGTTGTAACTACCGATATAGAACGTGTTGTGTCGAGTAACGGACAAATAGCGTTTGACACATCCACATCAATGACACTGGAGTGTGAGGAACTGGGCATTAAAGAGGACGTACCCTACATGCGACTGAAAGAGGCTATGAAGATTATAGCCGAGGACATCGCTACTGGCGCACGTTCACAGAAGTTGTTGAAAGATGCCCAGTACAGCCTTAGTAACCATACGGAACAGTTGTCGCAGATGGAAGCGCGTTATGGTAAGGAGTTCCCATTCGGTAAAGAGTTGCAATCAGCCGAGGAGCGACTGGAGGAATACACCGAGAAGATGCGTGAGGAAATGATGGAAAAGGAGAAGAAGTATGCCGAAATTGACAAGGGCGTTGAGGCTGCTTCCAATGTAGAACTCACGGATGAGGACGAAACCCCATCAGAAACTAATGGCGACAAGACCAAGTTCAGAGAAATTGATGATGATTTAGAAGAATATGAGGCTGAACCAAACAATGAAAAGGAAGCTCGCGCCATTGAACTTGCAGGAAAACTGAACACGTCAATCACACTTATAACCTCTGCGGATGAAATAGGCTTGTTGCCTACAAGCCGTCAGCGTCATGCCAAAGGTTGGATAACTCCAAATGGAGAAATTGTAATCGTTGTCCCCAACAATACTGATGTTGCGGACATAGAGAACACTGTTGTGCATGAGATTGTGGGACATGACGGACTGGAGGCTATGATTGGGCCGGAACGTATGGACGAGTTTGTGACGGAGGTCTATGACCATGCCGGGCAGGGCATCAAGAAAAAGATTGATGCGAGAGCTGACAAGGAGTATTCCGATGATATAGACCGCATGACCCGTCAGAAAGGTGGCGGTGTGTTTGCGCGGGCCGAGGCTACCGTTGAGGCAAATGCCAAAAAGCGAGATGGTCACTATCAGCGTGAATCCACCAAGGAGTATATGGCAGATATGGCCGGAGAGATTGGAGACAAGGGATTTGAGCGCATGAGCCAAGAGGAACAGACCCTTTGGGGCAAAATCAAGGCCAAGGTTCAGCAGTTCCTTGACAAGTTCCTGCGCGGACTGAAAATAGCCAAGAGCATCCGACTGACTGACAAAGACATTGCATATATTCTCTACAAGGCATGGAAGCACAAGCGCGAGAACGGAGTGTTTGCCAAAGCCGAGGATATAGCCATGCGCAGAAAGACAGGTTATGATTCAGACCCTGCAACCAAATTCCGTGACGGTGGCCTGGGACTTGAAGAAACCATCATCAAGATGAAAGCCGAAGCTGCCCGAATCAACAGTGCCGATCTGCAAGCCAAGCGAGACGCTATGAGAGCAATCGGAGGTAATCTGAATCATCTGCGTCAGGCAATGGCACGTCAGAGGGAATATGACCTTACCACCGTCAAAAGCATAACCGACCTTGCGAAAGTATTGCTCGAAGCTAATATGCTTGATGATTTGAGCAAGTACGAGACCAAGCGGATACTCGGCACAATCAACAATGTTGTCGGGAAGCAGGATGTGAGCCAGTATGTTCAGAAAGTAATGGACATAATGGTTGACAACCAACTGCGCATGGGTGCTAATGCCCTCGGAAAGTTGCTTACCATAAAGGGTAGCCGTGTGGATGCGCGAGGTATCGAGGTGCAAGGCGAACTTGACCCGGAGGGCGTGGCAGTAGCCAAGGTGGTGAGGAAGTCAACTTCCCTGCCAAAAGATGAGATTGACAACCTCATTGCTGATGCTATTGACCGCATGAGCAGCACCGACACCGCAATTGCGGACGAAGCCACGATAGAGTATGCAGGGTTGCAGTTGGCACGTCAGTTTGTTGAGAATGTCACCGAGAGCAAAGCCGAAGAAAAAGCACTGCGCGAGAGCATCAGACAAGCCAAAGCCGACAAGGATGCAGGTCAGATGGACGATGCGGCATACAAGCAGTATGTCAGTGCAACCGAGGACGCAATCCGACAGAACAAAATTGAGAGGGCCGAAGCCTACCACGAACTTGTGGAGCAGGTCGGTGGTGTTATGTCGGAGAGCATAGAGCGTGCCAAGGCTTGGCGCGAGGCAGAGAAAGAACGTGTTGAGGCAATCCACCACAACGCCAATTCCGACATGCAGGGCAGACCCACGGACGAACACCACAAGAATGACCGTACTCAGAAACTCGCCAACAACAGCGCGGTGCGCTTCCTGCTTGCACCTCTCGGCACATTTGACCAAATGCTGAGAATGTTCGGGCAGAAGAATGTGCGTGGAGAGGGTTATCTGTGGAACCGTTACATGCGCGGATGGGTAGATGCTACCGAAAAGGAGTACACCGGTTACCGCGATGCGTTGAAACGCCTTGACGAGAAAGTCAGTGAGGTCTATGGACGTAAGATGAAATGGGGCGACCTGTTCACCATCGACCGCAAGTTGCCGAAAGCCAATGTGCGCTTTTGGGACGGAGGAGAAGCGAAAGACCACGAACTGACACAAGGCAACCTGCTCTATATCTATATGGCAGACAAGATGTCGGACGGACGTATGAAACTGCGCAAGATGGGCATCACCGAGAGTGACATCGAGGACATCAAGAATTTCCTCGATCCGCACTTCCTTGAACTTGCCGACTGGATGCAGGAGGAGTTCTTGACGGAGAAGCGTAACGAATACAACGAGGTACACAAGCGGATGTTCGGTGCGAGTATGGCCGCGATAGAGAACTACTTCCCGTTGAAGATACTCGCCAACGCCCGACTGGAGGAGGTGGACGTAGCAGACGACACCACCGACACAGCCCTTCCTGCAACCTCAACAGGAAGCATCATCAAGCGCAGGAGGAACAATCTTGCACTTGACGTGACCGGTGCCAATGCGTTCAGCGTGATACTTGACCACCTTCAGCAGATGGAGCAGTGGGCAGCGTTTGCAGAGTTCAACCGCGACCTCAACACCCTGCTGTCATACAAGCGGTTCAGAAACCAAGTGATGAATATGAGCAGTGTGTATGGCGGTGGCAAAACGCTGTGGAATAACTTTCGCAATGTGTGTAGTATGGCCGCAGGTGCTTACCGACCACCGATTGCACCTCTTGACAAAGCGGCTGTGAATATCGCCAAGGGTGTGACAGCCGCAAAGGTAAGTTTCCGTGTGTTTACCGCGTTGAAGCAGTTTGCATCATTCCCTGCCTATCTTGTGGATTCCAATCCGATTGACCTTGCAGCAAGCATCGCCACTCCGTGGAGAGCATGGAACTGGAGCATGGAGAATCTGCCGTTGTTTGAGAAACGATGGAAAAGCCGCATGGCGGGTGACCCCCGACTGATGAAAACCGACATGGACTGGAATATGTGGAGAAACAACGTGGTACAGTTGGCAAGTCGCATTGGTATGTCGCCCAATGCATTTGTAGATGCAATGACTGTATCAATCGGTGCGCACGCTATGTATCAGACCAAAAAGAAGAAATATCTTCGTTGGGGCATGAGTGAAGCAGAAGCCGACAAACGAGCCAAACAGGATGCAACAATCTTATTCAATCAGACACAGCAGTCAAGTGAGAGTGCGTTCCTTAGCACTATGCAGGCTGACCGCTCATGGCTCTCAACAATGTTTACCATTTTCCGCAATGCTTCGATGTCTTATCAGCGTCGAGTTCAGCAAGCCACGCGAACACTACGCAATGTTCTTGATAAGGACTACAAAGGATTGTCTGAGGAATTTATGGCAAAGCAAATGCGCAGACTCGGTATAGACCCCGACAAAGCCGACAAAGAAGCCAAACGTGAGTTCCGCATGGGCATTATTGGAGCAATGGGAGCAGTAGCAGTGTTCGGGTACATTATGCAGCTTGCTTGGAATATGTTTGGTTATCTACCTTATCTTCTCCTCGGAGACGATGAAGAAGAAAAGGACAAGATGTGGGATGATATTTTCAACCACACATACTTCGGAAGCGTGGAGGGTCTGACAGGCGGTGATGTATATAGCGCAGCCGGACAGATGTGGCTCAACGGTGATGACAACTGGAGCAATCTCACCAAGGAAATGCCCCTTGCCGGAGACCTCGCCACCATCTACCGCAAGATGGGTAAGGATAATGTAGCCGCAATGAACGATGTGGTGAACCTGCTTGCGCAGTCAGCATTAGGTGTGAACCCGCAGTCATTGACCGATGCAGTTGTAGCGGTGATGGATGCTTGCGGTGATGATGCCGACACGTCACGCGAGTGTGCCCTGCTGATAGCGCGAGTCATCAACTGTCCGCAGAGCCAACTTGACAAGATATACTTTGACGAGTTGGGAGCAAGTGGTGATGAAGCAAGCCGGATGACACCGCAGGAAATCGCAGAGCGATATGCCAGATACAAGACGAGACGCAACGCACCTCTGACTGGTTGGGCATACAGCGATGAAAGCCGTGAATCCGTAATGGATAAGCACCGCAAAAAGAGCAACACTCTTGCCAAAGAGAGGCTCGGACGGCAGACTGATGAACAAGCCACACCAAACATCGGACAGTGGATCGAGGAGTATAACGCAACCAAGAAGCGTGTTTCGGAAATCCGCAAACTGAAAGATGCTGATGAGGACGCTTATTATGACCAACTTGCAGACTTGGAACAGACTCCCGAATATGAGCGATACGAAATAGTCAAATCGTACAAGCACGACATAGATGAAGCAACAAAGGAATGGCTTCGGTCTGCAACTGCAGAGCAACGTGACAGTCTTGTGAGAGCGATAGTCAGTCTCAAAAAAAGTATGGTTGAGGAACTGAACGCGCAACAATAGTTAAACGGCCGGGGACGATGTGAGGTATTATCTTTGCATCGTCCCCCATTAAACAGACGATATGGCAACAAAAAAACTACATAAGGTCAGTCGTGTACTCCCCAAGAGCGAACTTGACAGCGTGAGACACGCGAAACAGATGCTTGGCAACAGCCGAGCCTTTGACGTATTGTGGGAAGCGCAGACCTACTGGATGGCTATGGAGACATTCAGAACAGACCGAGAACGCAACAAGAATTACACCTACGGCAAGCAGTGGGATGATGTGATATGCGTTGAGGGCAAGATGATGAAAGAGGAGGACTACATCAAGTCGCAGGGTAACATTCCGCTGAAGAATAACCTTATCCGGCGAATGGTGCAGGCCGTCCTCGGTGTTTACCGCAGTCAGGCTAAAGAGCCGACCTGCACGGCCAGGGACCGGGACGAGCAGAAGTATGGCGAAACCATGTCAACCGTACTTCAGTGCAATATGCAGCTCAACCGAATGACCGAGATTAACGCCCGGTGCATGGAGGAGTTTCTAATCTCCGGTTTCGTGGTGCAGAGGAAATGGTATGGTTGGCGCGACAATAAACTGGACTGCTGGACAGACTATGTTCAGCCGAACAATTTTTTCATCGACAACAACATGCGCGACTTCCGAGGTTGGGATGTAAGTTGTCTCGGTGAAGTACATGACATCTCGTTTGAGGAACTTTGCGGACGCTTCGCACATCAACCTGCGGACTATACCCGACTTGCGGAGATATACAAGTATGCAAGAGACCGTAACGTGTTAGGGTCTGCTTATGACGATTTCGGTTATCCACTGCAAGGCTACTATGACTTCCTCGTACCAAGAGACACTACACGATGCCGTGTGATTGAGGTGTGGCGCAAAGAGAGCAAACCACGATACCGCTGTCATGATGTGAATAACGGTGATGTGTTCAAGATTGACATTGAAGATTTTGAGGAATTTGTCGGCAGTGAGAACCGCCACCGCTTGCAGATGGCGGCCGAAATGGGGATGGATGAAAGCGAAGTGCCTCTTATAAAACATGAGTGGTTCATGGACTCATACTGGTATTACTACTATCTCACACCGTTTGGCGACATATTGGACGAGGGAGAGACACCGTATGAGCATAAGAGCCACCCTTATGTGTTCAAGGCATATCCGTTCATAGACGGAGAGATACATTCGTTCGTCAGTGATGTAATCGACCAACAGCGCTACACCAACCGCCTCATCACAATGTATGACTGGATAATGAGAGCGAGCGCAAAAGGTGTGCTGCTCTTCCCCGAAGAATGTCTGCCCGATGGCATGAGTATGGATGATATTGCGGATGAATGGGCGCGGTTCAATGGAGTAATCGTAATGAAGTCACCCAAGGACGGACGCACCATACCGCAACAGGTAGCCAATAACTGCACTCAAATCGGAATCTCCGAGCTGCTGAACATGCAGTTGAAATTCTTTGAGGACATATCGGGTGTGAACGGAGCGTTGCAGGGGAAACCCGGATATTCGGGAATGTCGGCAAGCCTTTACAACCAACAGGCGCAGAACGCCACAACCTCGTTGCTTGACCTTCTTGATTCTTTCTCCTCGTTCATCCGGGACGGAGCATACAAGGATGTCAAGAATATACAGCAGTTCTATGATACACCGCGAGTATTTAACATCGCAGGAAAGAACAGCGCGATTGTGGAATATGACCCACGGAAAATCCGTGATGTCGAGTTTGACCTCTCCATCGTGGAAAGCACAGCGACACCTGCCTACCGCGCAATGGCCAACGACATGCTCATGCAGTTGTGGCAAGCACAGGCAATCAGCGTGGAGCAACTACTGGAGCATGGAGATTTCCCATTTGCGGACGAACTGTTGCAGAGCATCAAGAGCCAACGCGAGCAACTGGAGCAGGGACAGATGCCCGATGGCTTGTCGCCGGAACTCGCACAGCAAGCACAGCAGGGTGCAAACATGGATGCAGTACAGCGAGCAGAAAACATGCTTCGTGCAGCATAACAGACACAACAATCAGAAAACGGCCTCGGAAACGGGGCCTTTTCTTTTGCGGAGTTTTGACTGACTGCGATGTATGAGACGTGGCATGTCCATATCGTAAAAACAGATGTGCAGACCGATGGCGCGTGTCATCAGCAAGTCGTCATGCTTGCCGACTATCGCACCGTAAGAGCCGTTCTGTTTCCGCTCATATACAAGATATTCATCAAGGCAACGCTTGTCGCGTTCGGTGTAAAGATGTTCACGGATACATTTGATGAGCGTTGATATAATCATCGGCTTTGTGGCGATGTTGGTATGGAAGCCATATTTGCGCGGTATGCCCTGCCTAATCTCATCTTCGGACTGACGCCGGGCATAGAGATTGGGATATATGTTTGAAATCTGATTGAGGATATACAGCGATTGGTCACCACCCTCTACCTGTCTTTCGCGGTCGTGGGTCTCCATAGTATTGGACTCAATCACAAGCAGAGAGTCGTCATAGTAAGCCGCAATCTGTGCCGCTTTCCACGCAAGGCGGTCAATGTCGCAATGTCCGTACCACTGGGCAACAACGGCAGGGCGGCCATTATCGTCTATCATGTTGATGCGGTCGATCACAAGAATCACAGACCAGTCGGCTTTCGCAGAGCGACCACCCACGTCAACAATCGTGAGGTAGCGGTTAGTGATGTCGTATTCATCGTCCGTCTCCGGCTTCGCCCATATCCATAACTGCCCCTGCCTATCTTCATGGAAGCGGAGATTTTTCAGAGCGTCTTTACCCTCGTCACGGTCGGCATACACATCCCCGATGAAACGCGGAGGACGACATCCTTTCTCAAACTCTTCAACTTGGTACTTGTCAAATACCATAGACCCGGAATGAACGAAAGCCTCAACATCATCAGATGGGTACTCGGAAGCCATGACCCCGTGGTCGTTCTTACCACTACGCTCCTGCACATACCAGTTGATTGCTTCAAGTGACGCACCTTTTTCCCACAGCCACCACAAATAACGTCCGCTTTCCTCGCGAGTTGACATCACATTGTCGTTCTCGCGGTTCGCGTACAAATCAAATGCAAAAGCGCGAAGTGCTTTGGAGTTCTCAAAAGGCAGCGAGTATTGCTCAATGTCAAACCAAGCAATGAACAGGGCATCATATTGTGATGGTATCTTCGGGTCGGCAGCAGCTGAGTATTCTGTATGGAAGAAATTGCCTGTACCGTTGGCTGTGGATTCCATTACAATCATAGTGTAAGGTTTGAGCAGAATACCCGAACATGCGGAGCGCACAATATCTTCGGGAGATTTTCCCTCAGTCTTTTTCCAAATGCCGACCTCGGAAAGATGGACGAGCGAGTAAGCACCGCCACGGCAACCATCGGGGCGTTCGGCTGTGCCAATCTTAATCTTGCAGTTACGTTGAGGAACACGATGAGTAGAGCCGGACTTACCAACACCTATCATCTTCGGCTCATTCTCGTTGTATTGCTCGCCCATTTCGTGAAGCATCTCAAGCGGATATTCCTTAATCATGGTATCAAACATGTCCTTGATTTCATCGGAAGCCGCGCCCTGATGAGCGATGATAAGAGAATTGAGACCGCGTTTGTGTAGGAACTGCAACCACGCCATATATAGCTGTGTAGTGGTCGAGCCACCCCACTGACGCGCTTTTAGCAAGATAAGACGGATAGGCAGACCTGCCCTGCGCTTTTCCTCAAAGCGAGAGACCAGTATGCGCTGTGGGTATCGGAGACGGAAAAGCACGTCAGAACCAGCGTCCTTGTTATGAATCCAAACGAGAGTTGCCGCCCAAAACGGGAAGTCATGGCGATAACGTAGCCGGATAAGTTTCTGCGCCACCTTGCTGTGGTCAGCCTCATTCGGTTCGACATGTAGAACCTCGGAAAGAAATTTGTTGATCGACCCTGCTTTTACAAGTTTTCGCACGAAAGGTATATTGAGCATGTCAATTGGAAGCCATTGTTCCTTTATGGCAAAATCAGATATGACAACACACTTCCGCTCTCCGATAGAGCCTTGGCCGGAGATAGGATTGAAAGGCGCATACATCCGCTCATTACGTCTGTCATTCTCTGCGATAATATTTTTTATAGCGGTGCAGAGAGCCTTGTCAGTCGATAGTTTTTTCAATATCCCTATATCGGTTGTATTGCTTGTCATACCATCCATTGCGTATGCGATAAATAAATTCTCCGATAGTGCGAGGTGTCAGATAGAACTTCGGGGCAGGTTGGCGCACAACCTTTGAGACCAATTCATAGACTGATTTATCGGGATGCTTCTCGCGAAGCAACAGGTATCTTCGGTATATCTCCTCAAACATCTCACGCTTGTTGGCTCTCATGCGAGAGAATGGTTTGCCGACCAACATTCTTGACACCTCAACAGCGGCCCGTTCCTCGGAAACCCAAAAGCGCGAAGCCGGGGATTCTGCGACAAGACGGAATATTTCGGGCATGACAATGTAGTTCGCCTTGGCGAGTTGCACCCGATAGGCACGCATGATGTCATCGTTGCGTTCTTGGGTGAAGTCCATTATAGAGCCGAAATACTTAGCCATCCATCGCACTGCAGTCTAATTGGTTCAATGCAAAGTTACTAAAAATGCGTCACAAAAGTTAAAAGTCAGTTCCCCAAAGTAAAGGCTATTTTTGCAGTGAGTTATAACCCCAACCATAAGATTTTCAAAACAATGGCTGAAAAAGAAGAAGTTAAGAGCAGACGAGACCAACATTTGGAACGACTGCGCAAAAAATATCCCGAAAAGAAATTCGAGGATGACGAGGAAATCTACGGCACGATTTCCGACGATTACGACCAATACGAGCAGGAACTCGGAGGCTACCGCGACAGGGAGAAAACCTTGTCGGACATGTTTGCAGCCGATGAGCGCAGTGCGCAGTTTCTCAATGACTGGCGCAACGGACAAGACCCGGTAGTAGGACTTGTGCGCACATTCGGTATGGAAATCAAGGATGTGCTTGATGACCCCGAAATGCAGGACAAAATTTCCGAAGCCAATAAAGAATATGTAGAGCGTATCGCCAAATCCAAGAAACTGGATGAGGAATACGACAAGAATATGGACGTAACCCTTGACACGTTGCGTCAGTTTCAGGCCGAGCGAGGAATGACAGATGAACAGATTGACGCTGTGATGGACTTCCTGCTCGGAGTAGTAAAAGACGGCGTGATGGGTAAGTTCAGTGCGGAAACGCTTGATATGGCCTGCAAGGCAATAAACCATGATGAGGACGTAGCCAATGCCAGTGAGGAGGGCGAAGTGGCAGGACGTAACAGCAAGATTGTCGAGCAACACCGCAAGAGCAACAAGGGTGACGGCACAGCACCTCTGAACGGCAAGAACGGACAGGCAGGAGGCGGTGGCGCACCTAAGGGCCAATCTATCTTTGACCTCGCCAGTGAAGCATGATTATGGATGGGGTAAAGGTAAAAGTCGTGAGCAGCCATATCACGCCAAGCAAAGGAAGCGCAGGGTTAAGGACACAAGTCCCCGGCGCAATGGCATCAGTCAGTAATCTCGCGAGCGCGACCGGAGGCATAGGGCCGGGCAACCTCGCACAACGCGATAACAAGTAATAATCAACCAAAAAAAATTAAAAACATGGACGGAGAAACCGTAAATGTAGGTGGGCAGAATCCCACCCCGACACCCGGCACAGCCGGAGTGCAGTCGCAAGTTCCCGGCACGCCCACAACCGTCAGTTCAGTTGCAGCCGCGACTGGTGGCATAGGGCCGGGCAACCTCGTTCAGAGCGACCTCGACCAAGAACTTTTCAAGTTCAAGAGTGACGACACACCGCTTATGCAGCTTATGCTCAAAGCGAAGAAAGTCAACGTAAGCAGCCCGGAGGTTGACCACTATATGATTGACGAGCCTCGTTCAAGCATAGTCAGCACCACCGCCGTGGCCGCAAGTAGCCAACAGCAGTTCATACTGCCTCTTCCTGCCAACGATGCAAGCATCCCGCGTCCTTACGGCACACTGCTTGTCAAGGGTGTTGACGGCTATGCCGAGGACGGCAAGACCAAGACACCGGGCAAAGACATCATGCTTTTCGTTGTCGGTCATGACACTGCATCGGGCAACCCGATTGTCCGCGCAGTCAACGGTCCCAAGACACAGACATCGGACGAGTTCTGCACCACACCTGCCATTCCTGCCGGGACAACTCTCATCATCCTTTCCAATGCACTCTACGAGACACAGAAAGAAGTTGACCCCGACCTCATCGTTCCGCAGGCCCAGACGGTATATCTTCAGAAGCGTGGCATGAATCAGATTGTATCTGACTACTATGAAGCGCAGAAGAAGCGTATCCCATTCGGCAAGGCTGTCATTGCAGAAGCCGCCATCACCAACTTCAAGGTTCGCGGTAACCGAACACTCTACGCCGGACGCAAGGCGAAGTTCTCTGTGCAGACCCCCAAGGCAGGAGTTCAGACCATCTACTGTTCCGAGGGTGTTCGCTATCAAGTGAAGAAGGAACTGCAGCATGCAGGTAAGTGGACTGTTGAGGAAATCATCGCCCTTGCCAAGATGGTGTTCACCGGGGAGGACGTTCCCAAGAGCGTAATCTGCCTTGCAGGCAAGAACTTCCTTGAAAACATCCAGTGCATCGACTACTCCAAGCACCCGGAGATTCAGATTACCACCAAGACCAATCCCGTAGGTTGGGTAGTCACGAACTTCCACACCGTGTTCGGAGACCTCGAATTCAAGCACGACCCGACCCTTGACCGCCTGAAGTGGAGTAACTCCGCATTCATCGTTGCCCCCGACCGACTGGTACACTACCAGTATTCGGCTGAACATTCAAGCCGTGACCGCATGGAGGGCGAGGAAGCAACACGCGAAGCAATCCTTGTATGGGACGCTCTCGCGCTGAAAGGCTCATGCCATGTATGGATTAACGGTGAGGCGACCTCGGCAGACGGCAATATCAACACCGAAGCCGTACACTACCATCTCTATGATGGAGAGGAAGCACCTGCAAATCCTGCTGACGGCTGTGTGTTCTATCTTCTCAACGATTGCCCCGGCATCGGTGAGACGGCAGTCAAAGGCACACTTTGGCAGGCCAAGGGTGGCGGTGAAAGCACCTCTTGGGTTGAGTATGCCGGAGATGTCATGGCCGTGTAACGTATCATCACACTTTCAAATTGATTAACCAAAGGGGCGGACAGGTGTAATAATGCCGTCCGCCCCTTTTAACCACAACCAACAGCAATGAAAAAGAAACGAATAACCTACGGAGTATCCGGCATGATGGAATTCCAGGCCATCATCAAAATAGGCAGGTCAGCCATGAAGGTGTTGTTCACGGACGGTTCAATGAACGCAATGGGAACAAATCCTGCGACATATACCACCGACAGTCTCATGGTTCAACACGCCATAGAGAACAGCGACCATTTCAAGCGCGGACGCATCCACATCGTCAGAACGGTTTCTCTTGATGAGGATGTCCACATCGACCGCAATCCCAAGCGTGAGGAAGCACCTGCACCTGCGCCCACTCCTGCTCCCGATGAGGCCAAGCCGGATGAAGCGGCCAATGTAGAATCCGATACCGAAGAAGCACCTGTTGAGGAAGCTCCTGCTCCTGCGTCAATTCCCATGGAGAAGACCAAGGAAATTACCGAAATGGAGTTTGACAACAACGATGATGCAAGGGATTTCCTTGAAACCCAGTTCGGGTTTGTTCGCTCCAAACTGCGCAACCGCGCTGACATCGTGGCCGCAGGAGAGGCCCACAACATCGCTATCAGTTTTTCATAAATCCACGTCCGCGCCATGATCTATAAACTCCAACGGATAGCGCGTGATGTGCGTATCGCCATAGACGAGAACAAGACGAGCGAACAGTTGATAGCCGATGAGGATATTGACACCCTTTCGTTGGAAGAGATTGTGCGCTCCAAAATCGTAGAGGCGGTGCGCCGTGTAGTTACCGAAGCACCGACTCATCTGCTTGACGGAGGCGAGCCTTTCGGTGATGCAATCTTTTGGCGAAGCCAATGTTCGGGTTGGACACTCCTGCCCGAAGACTTCATGCGACTTGTGATTTTCAAGATGAGCGATTGGGAGCGGCCAGTGTATGAGCCAATCACAGCAGCCGACCCTCAGTATCAGTTGCAATTCTCACGATACAAAGGACTGCGTGGTAATCCGCAGAAGCCTGTCGTGGCGATTGTGAGCCGTGCGGAGGGTCGTGCCCTTGAACTGTTTTCGTGCAAGAGCCAAAATGCGACAGTAGAGCAAGCAGTCTATATACCACTGCCTAAGGTGGATTGTGACGGAGGTATCAACATCCCCGAAAGATGCTATATGTCGGTGGTGTACGAAGCAGCCTCGCTTGTGCTTGCGACCATAGGCAACACCCTATCATCAACCATGTCAGAATTAAGTAAACAACTTTTAATATGAGCCAGATAAAAACGACCGAGATAGAGGGCGATGTGGCTGTCGGCAGACACGCGACCGTAGGCGGTAATGCCACCGTGCAGGGCAACACTACCGTGAAGAAGAACCTCAAGGTTGAGGGCTGGCTTGATGCGAGGAACATCAAAGGCCCGAACAAAGGTATCTTCCTCACAGCAGAAAAACTGCGTGAGGCATATCCGCTACCGCATGACGGATGGTGGGCATTGGTTGGCAACACACTTCCTGCGCCTCTCTACATCGCAGACGGAGGCGCATGGGTCAACTCCGGCGAGACCGCAGGAAACCCGACCATTGACAGCCAACAATATAATGACGCTGTTGCAGCTCTTGACGCAGACCTCAAAGCGTTGGCAGGAGAGGTCAGCACCAACAAAGCGGACATAAAGAGCATACGGACGCAGATTGACACAATAGGCGGGACTGTCAACAGTCATACCACTGCAATAGAGCAGTTGAAACAGGCTGACACAAACATCAACAGCCGAATAACAAATTTGGGTACAGAGGTAACCACCCTCAAAAACAGCAAAGGACAGCCTAACGGACTTGCCACGCTTGACGGTGGGGGCAAAGTACCTGCATCGCAATTACCCGGATATGTTGATGATGTCATAGAGTTCAACGCATTTGTTACAGGCATCAACACACTTGCCGCATCAGCCAACCATAAATCCACTGACGCAGGGTGTATGGTGGTATATAACGCGGACACCAATTGCTTTGTACTTGCCGTATCCAACCGCACCATCAACATTGATTCAGGATGGGAATCAATACTGCGTCCGCAACGGGTTATAACCCCTGCAATAGCAGGAGGAGAAACAAACAAGGTTCAAGTATCCGATTACTGGAATACCCAAGATGAACATCTTTCCTTGATTATCAGTTTATTCACCTATTACAACAATTGGCTGGACGCTGATAATTTTGGAGAATCAACCCTTGACGGACGTGTCCCCGAAGCAGGTAAAATCTATACCTGCACATCAGTCAACACCACCTCGCGATGGAGCGGTTCCGAGCTGATAACAATCGGTTCAGACCTTGCTTTAGGCCGCACAGCAGGTACAGCTTTTCCGGGCGATGCAGGAGCCGCTCTTGAAGAAAAGACCGAGAATCTTAACAAAAGCATAGGCATACTTGATGGCAAAATAAATGAGGTTGGAATTGAATCCATAGACATTATTGAAACTCTCGATGATATGCCGAGTGCAACGGCAGAGAGGGAGATTTACTATGTCAAGTCGGAGAAAGCCGTTTACTACCAAGACGATTTAGACCGAGGCGAGATACCCGGCTATCTGAAAGGTAACATCATTTACCGACATGCGAACACTCTATACCGATTTGACGGCAAGGGGTTGGTAGAACTCGGCGGTGCTGCTGTAGGCAACACCTATAACCTTACCAATGACGTTCCGCTTTCAGACCCCGAAAGACTGTTCTACGCCATAGACAGCGAGGATGACCGCTATAACGCTCCCAAGGTAGTGTTTGCGCAGGGGAAAGCCACCCTCGGTATGCAGATAACCTTTGCCATTGCCAAAGGTTCATGGAAAACGTATCAGTATGTCGGCACATCGTTAGAGCCGAACAACGGAGCGTTCTACAATCCCGACAACTGGATTGACCTTGCAGGGATGTCGGCAGGGTCAGAGCCGTTTATCAATGTCAATGCACTCTGCGGAAACATTGAATACACACTTAGCACAGCCATCAAAGCCGTGCAGGATAAACAGACCGCCACAGGTATCAAATATTTCAAGCCGGGCATCGTACTGACCTACAAGACCGCAGAGAAAGATGCCAAGAACAACCCCGTGTGGGCAGCTTTCCAGTTCACACGCGAGGCAGCTGACATCAATGCGGCCGATGAAAAACCGTGGATACCATTCGGTGGCGGTGGCAAAACCGAAATTGAGACCAATGACGAACCCGCAGCAGGTGGCAAAGACGCATTCAGCACAGGTGGCGCACACAAGCACCTGCCCACAAAGAACAGAGTAACGCAGGAGGATGGCACTGTCACCATCCAACTTCAGAACGAGGACGCAGAAGATATTGGAGAGCCTATCCAGTTCTTTGCCTCGCAAGGTGGAGGCGGCGAAGTGAGCGGTACAATCGTGAGCATCACATTTAAGGATTCTCCCTTATATGGCGCAGTCGGCAAAGACATCATCGGGTGGGCCTGCATACGCTCGATCACCAAACTTGGCGACAAAGAGCAACTCAACTCCATCACATCGCTACGCCTTGTTGACCGCGAGACTAATGTGGCAGTACGCGAGTGGACAGTCAACAGCCGTTCGTCAGACGAAGATGAATACAACTTTGAAATTCCATTCAGTGGAATGTTTGACGGAGCAGGACAGCGCAGGTTCAAACTGGAAGCCACGGACGATACCGACCACAGCGGAAGCCGAAACATACAGGTGACGGCAATTGACGCGACCATAGAGAGTACACAGGTGTTGAACTACACCTCGGACTATGTGATACCCTACGGAGGCACAAGGGCCGTGAATGTACCGCTCTACAAGTTTCCGCAGAATGTCAGCGAGAAAGGTATTCAAGCCTTTATAGAAATCTGGTGGGAGGGCGCATGGAAACCACTCACGGCAACCCCACCGACACACTTTGACGCATACAGCAACAGTGCGCAGTTCAATCCGAGCAACCTTTTCGGAGGTGGTGAGAAGATGCTGCATGGCGCATACCCCTTGCGTATCCACGGCAGGGATGTTGCAAGCGGAGTGGAGGGCAACACCCTCTACACAGCGGTGATGTGCATAGACCCTAACAGCACTGTTCCCGTAGTCGCTTTGCGCTACAATGACACATCGGGCGGCACCGTACGCCTCTATGACCGCATCAAGGTTGAGGTGGCGGCATACAATCCCGACCCGAAAGTGCTGACAACCCCGGTTGTGGTCAAGGCAGACAACCGCATACTCGGACGCTACGAACTTGGTGCAAGCCAAACCGAGACCGCAGAAATGCAAGTGTCCGGCTACAAGAATGACGGAAGCGAGAAGATGAATCTTGTGGCACAGGCTTACAAAGGAGACACCACACTTGCCACATCCGGCACTGTCACACTCACAATCAAGGGAAGCGCGATTGATGCCGCACTTATGGACGGAGCATTGTATTCGTTTGACTTCTCCGGGCGAAGCAACAATGAACCGAGCCATGAGATAGAGGACGGTGACTACCGCATAGACATTAAAGGCACGAACTGGAGTACCAACGGTTTTGCCAACTACCTTGGGCAGAACTGCGCCAAGATAGCCGAGAATGTGAAAGGCACATTGAATCATGCGCCTTTTGCCTCGCGTACGATAGAGGCAACAGGTATGGTGTGGCAGTGTATGTTCGCTACCGACAATATCAAAGAGGCAGACGCACTTTTGCTGAGCTGCGTTGACCCCGACAGCGGTGCAGGGTTCTACATAAAAGGTAACAAAGTCGGACTATCGTGCAAGTCGGGTTCACCTGCCCTCATTGAGAGACGCTTCCCTTGCGGAGAAATGCACACTATGGCGGTGGTTGTAGAGCCGTCAACAATCTCGATCAATCGAAACGGAACTGAATGGGCGACCATGCGTCTGTATCTTGATGGAGAACTTGTCGGTGCAATCGGTTATAACCCCGGAGGAAGCCGACTGCTGAACACACGCAACATAGAGATGGACGGTACAGAGGGTGACCTCTACCTCTACTACATACTGGCATATCAGACTTACTACGACTGGAGTCAGGCGTTCCGCAACTATGTTGTGAAACTTTCTGACACAGACGCGATGATTGCGGAGTACAACCGCGAGAATGTGCTTGTGTCTCAAAATGCCGAGGGAACAACCTCAATGCGACCGAGTGCGCCCCTGCTGTTTGCCGGAGGGATGCCATATTGCGTGTTTGTCTGTGATGATGAGGTTCACAACCAGTTTGACTTGGGCAAAGGCGAGGGTGACGATGGCACATCAACCTCGGACAAGTTCAAGATGACGGTGTATTACTATCATCCAACAATGCCGTGGCGGTCGTTCAAGGCTGTCAACTGCGAGATACGCAGACAAGGCACGACTTCGGCCAAGCGACCGAAGAAGAATTACCGCATATACATCAAGAAAGCTACGGAAGTCATACCGCTCTATCCTGACTACACAAATGAGGATGCTCTGACAACCTACGCTCTGTTCGCCTTGAAGAAGATACGTGTTACCGAGAACTCAATCCCGGTAGATGTTATCACAATCAAGGTGGACTACTCCAACTCCGGCGGTGCTAACGACTGCTCGGTGTGCGATATGGTGAACGCCACCTACCGCGCTTTAGGCAGTGACTTCCTAACCCCTGCCCAGCGTTGCTATGACGGCACATGGAGCAAGGGTGATGTAAAACTGACAGGGTTGCAGATGAACCATTCCACAGCCAACCATCCGATTGCTGTTTTCCGAAGTAATTCTGACACGTTGCAGAACGTGTGGTTTGAATCCAAAGGTAATTGGAAGGAAGATAAGGGCGAGCAGGTGGCGCTCGGTTTCAAGGATGTGCCGGGTTACAACATGGGATGTCTTAACTTCCAAGACGGGACTTTCAACTGGGTGTGCGGAACTCCGGGTGAAACTCTCGATCAGATGGAAGCACGGTTCAAGACAATAGATAATCTTGACACCTCAATGCCGTATCTGCTTCAACCGTATTGCTCACGCAACTACCGTTTCATGCGCTATCAAGGCGGTCAGTGGAAGAACAGCACCGGGTCATGGACTTGGAACGGCAACAAGCCAGTGATACAAGGAGATGTGCTGAACCCCGTGGGCGGTTTTGAGTTGCTGACCTATGAGGCACTTGACTGGTGGAAAGGTGTTGCTTCGGTCGAAGATATGATGCGCCCGTCAAAGAACGTGGCCAAGTGGGTAAAGAAACTCATTGATGACAAACCGCAATATGGTGTGACCGGTGAGGAGTTCCCTGCATGGACATACTACTTTGAGTGCATGGTTGACAACGATGCACTGCAAGCCGACCTTGCGATGGGCAGAATCGTTCCGTTTGAATTGTATGTGCAGCTCCGCTTCTGTGACTTCTGCGACTATGACAAGTATCCCGAAGAATGGGTAAAGCGTTGGGCGCAGAATGCCTATCAGTTCCGCAATATCCGTGCCGACATGGTGTATCTTGCCGATGCCGACTATCAGAACGAGTTCGATTCGCTCTCAAAGAACCATCAGCCGATGCACTTCTTACTGGAGGGGCATAATGTTGTCAATGGAGTTTATGACCCTGCCAAGACAGGCGCAACCTCTCCGACAGGGTTCAACTGCGAGTTCGTGTTGACCCGTCAGCCAATCATACAGCAGGCCAACAAGAAATATGACATTGACGGAGCGTATCTGTCGGACAACGATGGAGGCGACACCGGTCAACCCGAAGCCGACCTCACCAAGCCGAGCGACAAGGAGGCTGGTTATGCCAATCCGTGGGCAGGTTGGGGCGCGATACCTTGGCGCGGATACCTCGCAACAAAGGAGCAGGACATGGCAATGTTGTCGGATGAGAACGGAGGAATGGTGGAATACCAAAAGATAGTGGCCGCCATGCGCAGTGTGCAGGTGACACTGTCGGACGGGCGCACCATCAATCCATTCTCACCCGAAGGAGCGAAATACTACTTTATCGACCAACACTTGAAAAAGTGGCCAAAGGTTGTGTCGAGTTATGACGGCATACGCAAGTATATCCAGTACACCGCCACATCAGATGCTCTGTACTTCTACGCCTTGCAGGGCCTGGGACTTGCAGCACTCGCGCAGTTCATAGAGCAACGTTGGCGATTCCGTGACGGCTTCTATAAGACCGGCGGTTTCTTCAGCGGTGTAATTTCGGGTCGTATCGCTTGCGGTGACAATCCGTCAATCCGCATCGTTGCCGCCAAGAGCGGATATTTCGGAATGGGTAACGACTCGTCCGGCTCACTGTCGGCCGATGGTGCAGTGTATCTTGAAGAGGGAGAGGAATACATCTTCACGCAATTCTCGCATCAGCAGGGCGCACTACTCTACATCTACCAGTCAGACCGTATCCGGGAGATTGAGTTTGTTGACGTGTCGCTCTCCGACAACTTTGACTTCTCCAAGATGACACTTGCGGAGAAGATAATTGTCGGTGGAGAGAACTACAAGCAATATAACATCGGTTACAATCCGCTGACGCAGTACAATCTTTCCAAACTGCCGTTCCTGCGAGTGCTTGACATACGGAATACCCCTGCCAAGAAGGTGGATGCTTCGGGATGTCCGCGACTGGAACAACTGCTTGCAGGAGGAACGCAGCTTGAGGAATTGGATGTAGCGCAGACCTCGCCTGTCAGCACCCTGCAACTGCCCGGCACGATAACAAGGCTTGACCTTGTGAACCTGCCTATGCTGACATTCCCCGGTGGACTGACGATCGAGAGCATGGAGCGTGTGAACCGACTGATGCTGTCGGGGTGTCCGCACGTTGACCCGATGTCGCTTATCAACGGTATCATCAACTCGTCGAGCATACAGTATATACGACTGCCGGACGTGAACATCACCGCCCCATCGTCAATATTGACGACACTGAAAGCCAGTGGAGCGGTCGGCCTTGACTCCGATGGTGCAGCCTACGAGGAGAAGAACCAGTGTTCGGGTATCACAGGCCGTTGGATTTGCGAGGACCTCATAGAGGACAGCACCCTCAACGACCTCGGCAAGTATTTCCCTCAACTGGAGCTGCACAACGCCCAGTTCTCAATGGTGACATACACCGACACTGCGGACGACCCGGAGAATATATCGAACCCCGAAAACAAGACAGGCTACCTCTACGGCAACAAGTATGTGCCGAGCGGTCACTTCAAGCGACTTGAAGAATTGAGCCACGGTGTGCGCGGCATGTATGACAGCGTTGAGAAAGCCATGATAGTCGAGGAACTTGACGACAACGACTACAACTTCATGGCTGACGGAACGAGCATAGACCTTACAGATGCAAGCGGTCTTGGCTACGATTACTTCAAGGACGTTCCCGACAACTGGTATAAGGGAGTTAACGACTTCAAGAACCAACAGAAGCATGGTTTCCGCTCGATCAACAAAGCCGAGCCACTCTCTACGGCAAGCAAGACCAACCGAAGCAAACTCTCGGAGTTGCTTGTAGAGGCCAACACCGCGCTTGTGCTGTCGCAGTTGCAGGTGGGAAGCGAGCCTGTGCGCAACATCAACGGCAACATGAGTGTGTATGCCATAGACGTAGAGGGCATGAAGCAGGTAAGGTGGCCCGGTGTCAACTCGGCAGAGGTCGGGTGTGCTTTCCTTGATGCGAACGGCAAGATTATAGAGATATTCCAAATGGCTATCTCCAACGCCCAGTTTGACTTCATAGTCGGCGAGGACTACATCTTTACCAACGTACCGAGCGGAGCCGCCAAGTTCATGTTCACTTCACAGATTGGCTGTGACGACCAAGAGGCGATAGCCGTTGACAGCGCATCTATCGAAGCCATAGAACCCGACTGGGTATTCTGCAAGGAGTTTCTTGTGGGTATCTACGGCATGGGACAGGACGGACTGAACCGCGCACGCTCAATCTCCGGCACAAAGGCAGTGGTGGGGACAGGTACGGCAACCACGTCGCCCGATTGGACGTATGACGCGGAGGGAAAAGTGACCAATCTGTCTGTTCCGGCCAATCTGAACCGCACAAGACAGGACTGCATCAACCTCTGCGAAATGCGAGGCGAGGGTTATCATGCTATCAGCTATGAGCAGTCGAAGAACCTTGCCAACATCATCATGGAGTTGACAGGCACTCGCGACATTCAGGCGATATGCGGACGTGGCAACAGTGCAGGTTACACCACCGGAACACAGACTATCAGCGGTAAGAACATCAATGCCTACGGCAACATCACGCTAATCCACAACGCCGGAAACGTGGGCAACCTTATGTTCGGTATCCAAGAGTTTGTCGGTTGCAACTTTGAGTGGATGGCACATGTGGCAATGAATGTCAAATCGTTCAAGGATTGGAAAGCGAAGAAATGCCCGACCGATGAGGGTTCTTATCCGTTGGATACTCGCTTCCATATCTATGATGTGGTTACAGACACAGAACGTTCCGTACAAGCCACACCGCAAGGTTCGGGCTATTGTATCAGTCGTGTACGCTTCGGCCGATATATGGATGTAGTTCCGGGTAAATGCTCAAATGACAACTCGGTATGGAATCAGAATTACTCCGACAAATGGGAGTATTCTAATGGTAGGTGCCGTGTCGTTGGCCGTGGGGACCTCCACGCGAATGCGAATGGCGGTCTCGTTTATGCGTACGCGTACTACGTTTCTTCGGGCTCGTACGCGGGCGTCGGCTCTCGGCTCGCCTTCAGTGGAAAAATCATTCACAAAAAGAAAGGAGAACAGACAGAAGAAAAACAAGCAGCTTGACACAAGGCGAAGGTAACTTTCCCCGGCTGACGCAAGGAAGCCGGGGCGAGTGCCAAAGCCCAAACAAAGAATAACAATGCACGTTCACACGTGGGCGATGCGAAAAAGGTAGAGTTTCCCCGGTGCCGTGTCGTTGGCCGTGCGAACAACAACGCGAATGCGAATGGCGGTCTCGTTTATGCGAACGCGAACAACGTTTCTTCGAACTCGAACACGAACAACGGCTCTCGGCTCACATTAAGACGCATTAAATACGCCCCTTTGGGATAATATAATCGTTGCTCCGAACTGCCCACGGGCTGGGCAAATCGTCAACGAGGGAAACGAGCCTCGGCAACCCTCTCCGGTTTAGACCGGAAGAAAGCGGAAAAATATCAAATCGCGCCTGAAGGCCATGACAAGAACAGAAGAAATACCATATATGACAGCAGAGGTCTATTCCCCCAAATACGGTGGGAAAAGCTTTCCCATACCCGATATGATGGGAGAGATAGCCGACATGCGCAATATAGAGGATAGTTTCGACTATGTTGTGAGCCATTTGGAGTGCGCAGACCAAAGGGAGAAAATCCGGCCACATAAAGCCGCGTACTGCAAGAGACTGAAAAAGTTATTGAGCAGTGGACAATTCAGAGTAACCGAAAAAGACATACGCACACTTGAGGTAAAGGACGGCCCGAAAGCGAGGATAGTGCAATGCCCAACAGTGTTCCACCGGGTGGGCTGCCATGCGGTAATGGTTCCGTTTGAGCGACACACCTATCCGACCCTTATCAACAACACAGCCGCGAGCATCAAAGGTCGCGGTATGCACTGGCTTCATCAGATTATTGAGGAAGATTTGGTTGCAGACCCGGAGGGAATGAAGATGTACTATCAGAGCGACATCTATCATTACTACGACTGCATCAGCCAAGAGATAATGATGAGGCAGGTAAGGGAGTACACCAGTGACCTATTGCTGTTGCCTATCATTGACAACTTCATAACGCTACTGAAGCAGGGATTATCTAAAGGACTACGTTCCTCACAATGTCTCGCCAACCTGCATCTGAACGGAGTTGACCACAAGATGTGCAAGGTTGTCAAGTATCATCTTATTGACGACCCGACGATTGAGGGCGGCAAAGGTGTCGCGGTCAGTGGTGAGGGAGAGTTGAAGATAAACGGCAAGAGAATCCGCTATCATTACTACCGCTATTGTGACGACATAGTGATATTTGCCTCAACAGCGAAAGAGTTATGGATATTGCGCAACTACCTTGCCGGACTATTGGCAGAACTCGGACTGACGATAAAGCCGTCAGAGGCGGTGCGCCCAATCACAGAGGGCCTTGACTATCTCGGATTTGACACGTTCAAACCAACGCTGACCAAGACCAAGAACTGCGGAGAGGTACTTTTGCCATACTCACGGATAAGGAAGCGGACAAAGAAGAAGTTCGCCCGGAAGATGAGCGAGGTAAAATCGAGGAAGCGGCGACAAGTTCTTATCGGTTCATTCTTCGGCATGGCCGCACATGCGGACTGCCGACATTTATTGAAAACTTTGCTGACAACAGCAGAATATAAGAAACTAAAACATAAGCGAAAAATGATAGAGTTTGGCGACATCAAATTGGAACCTACGAGGTTCAACGGCAAGAAGAATTTCAAGGGCGCGAAAATCTACCCACGGGAACTTGACCGACAGGCGTTCTTCATCGTGGACTTCGAGCGCGACCTGATACCCAAATGGGCGCAAGATGAATATCAGCGCAAGTTGCAGGAAGCAGCGACTAATGGTCTGAACCCTGACCTTGTTCCTAAACCTGCACCAAAGTATCTGCTTCAACTCATATATGAGAACAAGGCGCGGAAACTATGGATCGGCGACAGGGAGCTATGGGGCATCTTGGAGCAGTATGAAAAAGCAAACGGACTGCCCATGTACGTTGTTGGCGAGGTGGATTTCTCGGAGAGGTTTCCAAAGCTGAACCTCGTATCTCCGAAGAAGTACGGCCTTACAAAGCCAAGCGATGAAGAACTTGACCGACTGTTAATCCAACTCAACCTAAAACAACTTTAACCAAATAGATATGGAAAAAAGATTTGGCACACCGAAAAGGCAGGACGGCTTAATGAAAGTCGGCCGCAACAAGTATGACCTTTTCTTCGGCTTCGGCAAGGAGAACGAAGAAGATGCAAGCGGATGGAACTACTACCATAGGTTCACCCACCGCCCAACCCTTGATGAAATCAAGGCTGTAATCAACAAGCAGATTGACGCTGACACGGACGAGACGATACTGCACGGCATGACGTGGGAGGGTAAGCCTGTGAAACTGGATAGCGAGAGTCAGACTAATCTCTTGGGATTGTTGCTGAGCGCGCAGGGGAACTTGGCTACATTCCCGAAGAAATACAAGTTGGGTAACTACCCGGACGGCAGCGCAGCTTACCATGAGTTTGCCGACGCCGCAGAATTTATCGCCTTTGTGTCGGCCGCCATAGAGCATAAGGATAACGCCTATGCTAAAGGCTGGGACGAGAAAGAGGCGTTGGAGAAATCAAACTGGAGTGCTTTCACTATAAACGAATAATCCTATGACAACCGAATTTATCTGCACAATCATATCTGTGTGTATCATCACCGCTTACCTTTTATTCGTGTCGCTGTGGATGGGAATACCACCGTCAATCAGCGAGACGTACTACCACCGACTATCAAAATGGCTTTTCCCGATTTGCCTTGTGTCTGCCGGGGCCTTTGCGACAGTGCCTCTCCTCAACAACACCCCCGAAGATTATCAATTTGTGGCATTCTTCATCATCGCATCAATCCTATTCGTAGCGGCCGCCCCTGCCTTCAAGGAGGAATTTGAGGGCAAAGTACACTATGGAGCTGCGGTTATGCTTGGATTGAGCGCACTGGAGTGGATGATACTGACAACCGGGATGCCGTGGATAGCACTTGCTATCACATTGTGTTGCGGTGTGTGTGACCGAAAGCGGTTCTTATTTTGGTTTGAAGTGGGCTTGCTCTACAACCTATATGCAAGTCTGCTGTACACATTGCTGACATAGAGGGTGGCGTGGGAGAAATCCTGCGCCACTTCTGCTGATGTCTTGCCGTGTTCCAAAAGTTAAAAGGCTTGAAGCATGGAGCGTGGGTAACTTTGCGGAAACCAATAATGACAAATCATGGAATCAATTTTATCACTTGACAAACTCTACCTGTTCCTTGGGATATTTCTTGCCGTGTGCATACTGGTCATTGTGGCCATTATGCTTGACCTATGGGACGGTGTACACACGGCGAAGATAACCAACCAACGTGTTCACTCCCATAAATTGCGTGTGACAATCGCGAAGATGAGCGAGTATTGGCGTTTCATTCTGATTGGCTTTCTTGTGGATTGCCTCGGTGTCTTTTTCTCTTTCTACGTCATGCCCTTTGTATCGGTACTATTCGGTGCCGGACTGATTGTGGTGGAGGCGAAGAGTATGTTTGAACATGCCAACCGCAGGAAAAGCCACACCAACCAGTTGCCCGACATAATCAAGAGCATCATAGAGTGTGCGCAGGAAAAGGACGCTCAGAAGATACTGGAGCAGTTCACAACATTAACCGATACATCAACCCATCACTAATATGACAACACTAAAATTAGGCAGTAAGGGCGAGGATGTAAAAACCTTGCAGACCAAACTGAACACGTTCTGTCCATACGGATTGACAGTTGACGGCATATTCGGGGGCAAAACCGAAACCGCAGTAAAGGACTTCCAAAAGCACAACGACTTGTCTGTTGACGGAATTGTGGGTGCAAAGACTTGGAGCAAGCTCGGAGTTGAAACCGCAGACGAGGTGACACCTGCCGGGCGCACCATTAACAAACTGATTGTGCATTGCGCAGCCACTCCCGAAGGTGAGGACTATTCGGTAGATACCATTGACGCATCGCACAAAGCCCGTCAGTTCTCATACTACATCGATCCCGACACGAAGCAGAAACGCTATATCGGCTACCACTATATAATTCAGAGGAACGGCACAATCGTGAGGTGTCGCCCGGAGAATGTAAGAGGTTGCCATGTGAGCAACCACAACTATGATTCCATAGGCGTTTGCTATATCGGTGGCTGTCCCCCACGTTCGGTGCAGGACTGGAACAAAAAAGCCAAGGACACGCGCACGACCGAGCAGAAAGCCTCGTTGCTCATGCTTCTTAAGGAACTGAAAGCAAGGTATCCGAAAGCCGCCATCTACGGACACCGCGATTTTGCGGCCAAGGCGTGTCCGAGTTTTGACGCAAAGGCCGAGTATAAGAACATTAAATAACTATCTGCATGAGAGACTTTTTCAAAATACTGCTGATTGTAGCCGCATCACTGGTGATGGGTGCTTACCTGCATAAATGCCAGTCGCCGACAGTGGACATCCCAGGCCGAGGGTGTGAGGTGGACACTATCACCTACATTGACACCATTCCCTATTACGAACCTGTGCCGACAAGCACCGCTACATTAGGGTATAAGTTTATAACCATTCCCAGTTTTCACAATCTCCCAATCAGTGACGCAGACACACTGCCTCGCATCAGAGCGGACACCGAGGTGGGCGAAATCATCATTGAAGCCACGGATGCAGAGATGGACAGTATGAATTTGAAACTGCCCATTGTGCAGAACGTGTATGAGGACACAACCTATAAGGCATACGTCAGTGGTGTTTGTCCCCGACTTGACAGCATATTTGTATATCCAAGGCGCGAGGTGGTGACGATAAAGAAACCTCCCAAGCGTTGGCACATAGGCCCGACAATCGGCTATGGCCTTACTCCACATGGATTCCAACCCTATGCCGGAATCAGTATTACTTATTCAGTGATTGCGTTCTGATGGAAACTATAGATATACAAATAATGAGAGACGAGGTGTATGAGGAGGTGGCGAAAGCCACTGACTACACCGGGTCGAAACTTATAGACGGAGACGACACCGCACGAGACCGCATACTCGCGGCCGATGATGACCTTGCCGAACTGGGCAGGTTTTGGGATGAGTCGGTGCTTGCTGTAAACGAGAACTTCAAGGAGATGCTTATCTCCGGCTCAACTCAGAATGTAGGAGGGTTGCTACCTCCAGTTATCGCAACATCGACCAACGAGCCGGAGGCGCAAGCTATCTCGCCCGACAGACCGATTGTCATTGCAGGGAAACCTGCGTATGTGGCGAAGATTGAGGTTAGCAAATCATTTGACAAGGCGTTGACGGCAAGTGTGCAGTCAACGTTGCGCAGTTTTTTCATCGCCTCAATCATAGGACAATGGTTCAAATTCGCCAACAAGGGCGAGGCAAAGGACTATTTCACACAGGCCGCAGAGATGCTTGAGACTGCCGAACGGTTGCTGTATAGCCGGAGAAAGCCGACAAGACCAACATCGTAAATTCAATTATTAACAATTATACAATATGGCAACAACCACATTAGGCGCAAAGAAGTCGGTGACCGCGACCATCAAAATAGACTGGCTTCTGTATGACATCATGAATGAGACGTTCCTGCGCGGCCGAACGATTCAGAATAAGGAGAACCACAAGGAGGTTGCGAGCATGTTTGCCTCGGAGGACGAGGAGAACCGCGAAAAGATATTGCGAAGCATCAAGCGCAGCTTTGCGGAGGTGCAGACTGAACTTGGCGAGTATCTGAACGAGAACGGCACTACAACGGACAACAGCCATTATGATGGCTCAACGGACTTGGTGCTGAACCTTGTCATGCCGAGCAACTTCAACGAGGCAGCCACGACTGGCGTAGGCGAAGCCGTCCATGCCTATCTGATGAACACTGCCATTGCCGACTGGTATATCGTGACCAACAAGGCAGACGCGGAGCAGTATTACGCACTTGCAGCCAAGAACATGGAACTGATACGTCAGACCGTGAGCAAACGGAGCCGCCCGACACGTCCGAACTCATAAACCCGATTGAGTGATGAGCTGCTATCTGGACGAACAGAGCGGCACGGTGGAAGCCGTGTTGAGTTTCAAACGTGACCAACTGCTGTATGACATAGCCAACTATGCGTACATCGAGGGGCATGTCATGGAAACCGAGAATACCCATCAGCGACACACGGTGCAGGATGTGGGTGAAGAAGGCAACGTGGATCGAGTGACACGAGTGCTTGACCTCAACGTGGCTAAATGCCGTGAGATGCTCTACCCATTCATCAAGCATGAGATACACCACCACGAACTGGACGACACTCTGAAAGAGACTCCAACATACGGCATGGTGCTGAAAGTTCCGCAGGAGTTCAGCCAAACGACACTCAATCTACTGGAGCGGTTAATCCACGAATACCTTGTGTGCAAGTCGGTGGCTGACTGGATGAGCATCACCAATCCGGCCAAGGCGCAGACTTGGGAAACCAAGGCCGAGGAAGCAGAAAGAGGGATACGTTCGAGCCTCCATGCAAGGCGGTCGCGAGTGAGGAGGCGGTGTCATCCATTCTGATTATTCATTCAAGGCAAGAGCCGAGGTGCATCACGCATCCCGGCTCTCTTTGTTACAATAGTGAAGTAGTACAAAACAACAATCTTTATTACCTTGGTTGGTTGGTGAGTTTGGGTGTGAACTGGATTGACGCACCCACAATATTCTCCTGCGGGTCAAGGTAAGCGACACCTGCTATTCGGAAATATTTGTAAGGAGTGCCACGGAATCCGCGCAGGTAGTGGTCTTTGCTTGACCATACCAAATGCCAGTTGATTAAGTCGCGCGAGCCATAAAGGACAGTTGACACATGACCCTTTATGAAATTGCCACGCTGAATGATGGTGTCAATGGTTTTGTGAATATCGGAACCGTCCAGTTTGAGAGGACGAGAGACATACAGGCAATTGACCTGTTCGGTAATCGGCTCGGAGAAGTTGACGATGTTGTTGTCATTGTCCACGGCAAGAGCCTCCGGGTATGAGTTGAGGTGTGAGGCAATGTTAGAGAATATCATGCCCCACTGCTGACTTTTCAGAGAGTACACATAGGCATAGGTAATGCCCGGCGCATAGACAATCACACGCTGATGAACATAGTCGTATATCATCTTGCAGTGCTTTAGAAATTCTGTGAACGGAAGCGTGGGCAGACATTTGTCGGTGTCGGGATTATGCCCCAACATATCATGCAGTTTGCTGAATCCCGGCAGTGACAAAGCATTGAACGGAAATTCAGAGTTGATTGCGTCCGATATACAGATAGTCTGAGAGCCGGAAATCAGCATGATGCCTCGGTCGGTCGGGAACAAGACCGCGCTATCCAGTTGAGTTATGCCATCGGCATTGATGCAGACATCGCGTGTGATAGGCTGACGCGCGGAGTAAGTTCCAGTAGATGAAACCTCCAACGCCCACACGCCCTCGGTTGTAAAAGCATATAGAGGGAACTGGCCGAACTGCCCCTCACTAAGAGCCTTTGCTGCCGAACAGATGCCTTTTATCTCGCCAGTGCCAACGGTGTTGATACCAAGCACCGGGAACACAAACGGATTGTTTACCTCAGAGGTATATATTTTGTTTGGGATTTCTATTGTGCGGTCTGCATTTGAACTGGCAGACGGATAACTGCCTCCCATAGCAGGGTTCTCCCAACCTCCAAAGTAAAACGCGCCATTGAGAAAACCATGCTGTTCAAGCGGCACCTCATAGCAAGTAGGCAAACCATACCAAGAAACAATGACGGCTTTATAGGCATTTACGTTGGGATAGAACAGGAAAAGGAATGGAGCGTGGAGACTTGCCATGGCGCAACTTTCTCCCTGCACTATTATATCTTTACCATCCTGCTTGATATAAAAATAGATTCCGACACTTGCTTTGTTATCCATATAAGTGGGTGACATACTGCCCGACCAGTTTACAACATAGCCATCGGTGTGGGTTATCATTGCCCCTGCATTATACTCTGCATATAATCGCTTCTTGATATTGCTGAGGTTCAAGCGTGAATTATATGTGAAGCAGTAATGCGGAATAAGAGTATCATGACTGTCGTAATCATCGGTCATTACCTCTCGCGCCAAAAGAGACTGGAGATAATCTTCTTCCACATTGATTTTTGTGCGTGTCGTGGTAAGTTGGTCAATCTTTATGCTTTCAAGCAGGTAGAATAGATTGGTGGAGCGTATATCCTCCTTTACAGCATCCACACTCCTGCGCGGTATCATCAACCGCCCCATAGGATAGGTTAATCCAGTAGGGTCAAATGTGAATGCGTAAAGATGGTTGAACGTGTGTTGCTGATAGCGCAACGGATAGGTGGTTGTGGAGGCAGCTTGATTAACATGCTTACAAACGCAGTATGAGTTATACCCCTCGGAGTTTACAAACTTTGTACACTTGCCGTTTTGGTCGTAGGTGTAAATGGGTTTAGAAACAAATATATCAACGGAGCGGACAATATCATCCCAGTTCTTCAACATATCAAGACGAGATTGCAGGATAACCGCATAGTCAAGAGTATGTACGGCAGCCGCCACGCGCAGTTGCGCATCGGTATATGCTTTCTTACCAGTGATATGAGACCAAAAGACCTGCGGCGTGAGGTCTGATGAGGCTATCATAAGCACAGGCGATGAGTGCATGGTCAACGACCCATCATATAAACGATAGGCATAGCGAACGAAGAAAGGGAATATAAATTTACCTTTATTGGTTGATTCGTCAGCGATGAATTTGTTTATCTTTGCCAGCACTTGGTCTGTGATGCGGGTTTTATTATTATCGCTAAACTCATTCCAAATGTCACCCTCTGATATGCTATCAAACGAAATGGAGAACTCGTCAGTTCTTATCATCTCGCCCTGCAACCCAAATGAAATAGGACATTCGGGAATTTTAGACCCCAAGTACAGATAACCAGTTGTGCCACCTTTCCAAAGATAGTATTGCATACCATCCTCAGTTAGGAATATGAGTGTGTTGCCGACAGATGTAACCTTTATGTACTTTGAAATAGTACCAATTGCCGTAAGGTTGTTGGGATTCTCTTTGTCATACCAACTGAAATTAGTATTGTTATTGCAAACTATATAGTGCGTGTATCCCGAATTTTTATGAATATACACACAATTACCTACCGTTTCAGATGCAGTGCCATCAACTTTTGGCGGTAAAATCGGTTTGAGGCTTCCGTCCTCCGAGATAAGGTTTATTGACACGCCCAATGCTCCATCCTGACATTCGTAGTCGGATGGGACAGCAGAGTAGCCGTTGTATTTAATATCTTTGATCATAGCGGACACTTGATGATGATTGGGAGATAAGTTGTGCTGTTGCGCTCAAAAGCCTTGCCTACCATAAAAGACGCGCGGTCGGTATTGACGTTGGCGAAGAGCAGGATTGAGTGGCAGAGTTGAACCGAATTTGCTGAAAGGTTGTGACTGCCCTTCTTCGTGGCGAAGCATTGGGCGATGTGGCGACCGCGACAGTTCGGGTGCCGGACCGCGAACAGCAGATACTCTCCGTTGTCGTAAGCGATGTTGATGGAATCACCCGGTTCGAGGGAGAGGATGCGTGACACCCTTGCCGTAATGTATATGCGACCATTACGGCAGAATGTGATGTCGGGACGGCGAGTATTTTCCAACAGTTTAATCATGGTTGCAAATTTAATACTGATAAGTTGTACTGATGTTTTAAGTTTAGAAAAGGGATGGCTGAATAATGACAGGCTGTTCGCGTGAATGGCACTGGGGCGCACCATACTCAGCAGAGGTGTTGATGAACATTTTGTAGAATATCTGCTTGAGACACGCTACCACGATGGAGTTACCTGCCAGTTTGTAGAGCTGCGAATTGGAGATACCCGAAGCGATGATGCGGTCAATATTGCGTTCGGGAACGTCCATGAGACGGAAGCATTCGCGAGGCGTGAGTTTGCGAATCCAGTATTCTATGATGGCAAAATTGTTGTCCTGCCACTTTGATGTGGTAATTGTCGGGCAGATGTCATAGATTGCACCTTTGGCGAAGCCGTGAGCGCGTTGGAGTATCTTAACCTCGCGCTGACCTCCCTCGTTGCAGTTGAGACAGGGCGCGATGCCCTCCACGGAATATACGCGACCACGCTGAGGGTTGTGGTAGTTGGACTCCGAGACAAGGTTGCCGACTTGGATAACGCGAGGTTCGGCCACAAGGCTGTCTTTTTGAACCGATGTGAGAGCGTTGGCAATATCAGAACCGAGTTCAAGGTGCTGTGAGTTTCGCCCCGATGCATCGGGGCGGCCGCGCATGGCGCAGCCGCGAGGGTCGGATATGAGATAATGCCCGGACGCATTTACACGCGAAAGGATTGTACCTGCGATGTCGGGGTCTATGCGTTGGTTGTAGGTGTCAATCCAAAGCGTCTGTGCCGGGTCGATCTGTCCGGCTTGAATCATTTCATTGAGACGGCTATTGCCGTAGGTAGGCACTTTGATGTAAGTGTCATACTCCCGGCTTCCCTCTTTTGTCTTGATTGCGCCGGAGATACCGTCACCAGTCTGGAAATTGGTTTTGAAACCGCACCCTTCGGATTGCTTGCGCTCGTTGTGGGAGAGGATGGATTGAATCTGCTTGGGTGTAAGCCAATACTTTTCGTCAACTTCATCTTCAAGGACGTGTTTCAATCTGCGCTCCAACGGAATTGTTTTGGGAAACGAGTAAGGAGTGTGCTGACCAAGGAATGAGACCATAAAGACGCGCTCACGGTTCTGCGGCACCCCATAGTCCTTTGCGTTGAGAACGGCATAGTAATTGGTGTAGCCTTGCTTGATGAGCCACTCGCGCCACCGCTTGAAGTCGGCCGCAAATTTCTTTTGTGTGAGTGCCTTTACATTTTCCATGAGCAGGAACTTGGGGTGTTTGGCTTCGATGGCACGGGCGCAATCCCACAGCAGGGAGGAGCGTGAACCGCTCCCCTCGGAGAAACCGCGTTGCAGACCTGCCGAGGAAATGTCTTGGCATGGAAATGAGTATGTGAAAAGGTCGAAATCCGGGGCATTGCTCCAGTTTATCTTGGATATGTCGCCAAGATTGGGTATGGATGTGGGATGATTGGCATAGTAGGCTTGAATGGCATACTTGTCAATCTCGGAAATGCCGACAACCTCAAACTGGAATTGGGGATTGTCCTCGGAGATACTTTGAAGTGCGAAAGACTGCGAGCCGTATCCGGCAAAGGCTTCAAAGACACGGAGTGGTCTGTTAATCAAAAAATCCATCGTAATCAAATAATGTTTTGTGTCGTTCATCAGGAAGATATAGTCCGTTTACGGCAAGTACCTTTCTCAATGCCTCTCGAAATGTCACACCATTGTTGGTATAGTTCATAACCATGTTATAGAATTTGGGATACTCTCTGTACAGAATGGCAAATCGTTCATCATCCTTGAATTGTGCTCCAAAACCGCATCCCATACAACCCGTGCGTTTCGCACCCTTGTGGTAGATGTCGGCTATGGGGATGTTGAACTTGGTGATGTAATCCCAAATGTCCTGTTCAAGCCAAATTGAGAGAGGATGTGAAGCTGCTTTTTCTCCAAACACATTGCATCCACCTCTGAGTACATATTGACCGCTTCTCATTTTGCTCTCTGATGCCATAATACCCAATATCGGCCTACGTCCCGATTCTTTTTCAAATTGATGGAAAGGTTCTTTTTTAAGTTTGGTACAGCACATGGGAGATACTTCATAAGGCTCATTTATCAAATACCTCCATTTCGCACTCAAAGCAAAATATCCGTTTCCTAAAAATAACAATGCAGTCTTGCTGTTGGGATTGAAGCGTATTTTATGAATCTTATCTGAGTGTTCTTTCCCAACCAACGGAAAGCCATACTTTCCCCATACTTGCCGAGGCGTGAACTTCGGACGGATAATCTGAATGTTCGCACCCTCGGCTTGTGTCTGCCTGACAAAGCGGATTATGTCAGGATATTCATTGCCTGTATTGCAGAACACGCCAAGAATATTGGGATATAACCGTCTCGCGAGGTGGAACAGAACAGTGCTATCTTTGCCACCGCTGAACGACACATAGACCTTATCCTCACCGCCCATACGGTTGACAAATGCCTCAATCGTGCCGAGCGCGTGATCAATCTTTTGTTCAAGTGACCACGATTGCCGTTCTTGTAGCATTTGTGTTGTCATGGGTTATTATTACATTTAATACGAACATTTCTTATTTTATATTTAACAGGAGAAAGGCCAATGCAGCTATCCTCTGTATAAGTGCAGATAATTTCTCCAACATTGGCATTGTCCAAGTGTTTTTTTGGACATTTAAAATCAATATCAGATTCTGTGTAAATCTTTCCATCGTTGTCATCTTTGTACGTTCCATTTCCTTGCTGAGTGACGGAAATGACATAGCCTCCATGTTTTTTTCTGACTTTCATGTGATAATGTATTGGATATTGAAATGAAATTCTTTACTTAGCCTAATGGCTTGAATATGTTTGTCTGGTCGCTCGCCATAAGGGATGAAGATGGTACGATATTTCGTATCAACTATAATCCCTTTCCGGCGCAGCTTATAGAGCAGGTTGGCTCTGCGTTTGGGATACCTCATAGGCAGGATGTCGGTTTACGGATGCTTGACGCTCTATGAGAGAGCCGTCTGCGACCAGTTCTTTCAGTGCTTCGGACAGCTTGGCTTGCACCTCGGTGTGGAGAGCATAATCGGGCGCGATATGGCGGTTGCGTTTGTCAGCGATGACCTCTTTGATGAGGACGAAGGCGAGTTGTTTTGATACTGTACTCATTGGTCAAATAAGTTGGGTTGTTTTGTTGGCTGTTGAGATTCAATTATTGATCGAACACGTGCAATCTCGTCATCAATCTCTTTTTCAAGAGCAATGGATTGGCGCAAAGCCTCTTTACTGCGAGTGGCAAAATATTCCTTTTGGAATTTGCGGAGCATGGCAACGCGGTCAAAGAATTGCTTGGCATTCATATCTTGACAGGGATTTGGGGTATCGGCATCCAGTGGGTCATTGTTCCCTGTATGCAGTATCCGTCTATGGGAACCGGGCCATCTTGAACCCATATACCAAGGAATATGTCATTTTCACCATCGTCAAACCCGATTATTTTTTGGCGGTGTTCGGGAGGTTGTTCCTTGGTGGATATCCACCGATAAACAAGTGCATCTTTACGGCCTTGTTTTATTCCTTCCTCTTTGCCATAGAGGTATCCGGCATGGTAGCCTTTATTGTGACCGCTTTTTAATCCATCAAATTGACCGTTGGCATAGCCAGTAGATCTTATTGATATACGCCGCTTGGTTCATGCAATAATCATAGCCTGCATCCTTGTAGCTTTGCGCCACAGCTACGACTTCGCCAATCTGATATGGCAGTTTCCCAATCTTCTCTATGAAGAAATATTGATTTAGCAAATCAATACCTTTCAGCAGATCGAATGTTGCCTCAAAATATTGATGCTTAAAAGCGATTATCTTCTCATTAAAAGGTTGTGGGATTATTCGCCTTGTCTGCGTCTTTCTGCCGGACAGCACCGCATCAGTAAGTCCGTACTTATCGTTGAACATTATCTTCTTCATGTCATTTTTCGTTGAGTTTGTCAAGTAGTTCTTCGGCTTCGTTGTGTGCAAACTCCTTGTCATCGGCAAAGGGGAATGACTTGATGAGGCAGTAGCAGACGGTATCAAGTGCTTCACCGTAGTAAGTGGAGTTGCGCACATAAACTTTGAGGTTGACATTGTAGGCATCGGAGAGTTCATCTTCCTCAATCTCATAGTAGCGGTCGTACTTTGATGAATCCGCGATTTTGTCAAGTCGGTGCGTGAGTTTCTTGATTTCCGCTTTCTGATTTGAGATGCGGGTTGCCCTGCGACTGCTGATATACATGGAGCGACCAAGCAGGAACGCCAGTACCACAGTAAGGATGATTGAGATTGTTGTTACGGTTGTCATGGTTTTGGAATGTTTTTGAGGGTTATTGTTATATCCATCGTAAGGTTGTCAACCTCGCGCAGGAGTTCGATCACGTTTTGGATTTTGCTCATCACACCGAGATTGTCTATGTCCTCGGCATTGATATTCTTCATCCACCAAAAGGCGGTCTCGGCTGCCTTGTTGGCTTTCTGCACATGAAACAGGACACGTTGTTCTTTGCTTGGCAAAGCGACTTTGTCGGTTGGTTCTTTTGCCATTGTCTTATTTTTTGAGGTTTCCAAATATCTTTTCTGCGGCTTCAACGGCTTCAAGCATGGTCTGACAAACAAGGGCAATTCTCACCTTGATTTGTTCAAAGTCCAGTCTATGATACTGATTGGCAACTTCGGTGATATTGGCTGAGAGGAGTGAGTATTTCTCCGTCTCACTTAAGGTGGATTCTTTTAGGATTTTCCGAATATGTTCACTGATATTCTTATATTCGGCTGACATTTCTCTGCTCATAATAATTGGGGTTATCTTCGGCTGTTGCCGTTCATCGGGATTACGTTATAGGTCTTGAAGCGGTCAACGAGCCGTCCGTACTTGTCGCCTTTGGTGAAGCGTTTGATGAGTGCTTCCTCGTCAAGGTTTGTTGTGAGGTGTGCGAACTTTCCCCAACCTGCCCAAATGTCGTTACGGGCGAGAAGAAAATCATCGGTAAGAACTGCGGTGTCCATTCCGAAGAATTTCTTTTCATCGTTGATACCGACATCGTTGAGGCATACGTTCTCCGGCTTGGGCATGAAACCGCGTGATTCTTCCTCATAGAAAGTGTAGCGGTCAAAATTGTTGTGGATGGTGTAGTAGTTTACCATCTGCGTGACCGACAGATTGTGGAAGAACCGGGGCGACTTGATGCGCCGGAGGTATTCGGAGAAGCATTGCATCAACATTGTCTTACCGACACCGAGACCGCCTTGGAGCATGATGTTCTTGTGCAGCTTGTAGCCTCGTCCGGGGAACACTTCTTCGGCAAGTGGGCAGTTGTTGAAATAGTAGAGCAGGAAACGGATTATCTCCTTGTTGTTGTCATCTACTATAAACTCGCGGTGTTGTGGAGCAATGACAATGTTGTTGGCGATGTAGAGGAACAGCCGTGCATGCATTTCATAGACGGCAGGGTCGGTGAGGTCAGGGAACGCCAATTGAGCATCCTCGCGGTCTTGCTCCGCTTTCTTGATGTAGTTGCCTATCTCCATAGCGGCCCATTTGGCTTTGTCGGAAGCACGGCGTTTCATGGTGTCAAGGACGCACCGGTCCCAGTCAATGTTGCCAGACGGCTTGACACCATATTTGGCGAGAGCGTCAATGAGGCATGGGGGTATTTGCTGAGGTTCATATCGTGGTGGTTTTAGACATCCATGCCACCGAATCCACCATTGAAAGTGTAGTCGGAGGGTGGAGGTGTGTTAATATCTTCTTCGGCAGGGAGCGCGGAAGTTGCAGGTTGTGTCGGATAAGCCTTGTTCATCCAGTAGCGAAGGTGCGTTTTCGCATCATCAAAACTGTCGTGAGGCTTATCCTTGCGGTTATCGGTGCAATGTTGGAGAAACCGTTTGAGCCGCTTTTCATACTCGTCTGTGGTGATATGGTAATCCTCACAGACTGACGCAGACCAGTCGGTATCCGTTTTCATCTTGTCCACTTCCTGCTTGAACGTGAGAGAATAGTCGGGGTTGACCGGTTTCTTTCTCGGACGACCGCCACGCTTGCCGTAAGCAGCACCTTTCTTGCCGTTCTCGAAGCGTTTGTTGTTGACATCAATGTTCGGCTGAATGAGCAGGAACATAGCCATAGCGACATCGGAAATACCAGTTGGCGCAGTTCCGAAAAGTGCATATTCCGCAAGAGCCGGGTAAATCTCGGCCTGGACTTCGGGAGGCATTCTGCGGATAGCCTCATAGAAGCTGCGGTAGAAGATAAAACTGTCACGTTCCATGGTCATATCAATTCTTCGATGGAGAAAACCACGCGAGGGTTCTTCTTGTCTATGAATTTCCGTGCGTGTATTTCAGCACACAATCGGTCGTTCGTTATTGTCTCAGAGGTTTGCAGACAGTCAAGCAGGATTTTCAGAGCGTTGTCAAGGTCGGGTCGATCGGATGAATAAAAGACATCAACAGAGAACTTGAACCGAGTGTTGATTTTCTTCCGGCGCAGGGAGTTTTGCATGAAGAAAGATTGCTCATACTTTTTAAGCGCGTCTGTCTTGCTGAGGCTGGAGTGACCCTCAAACCGAACAATTTTGTAACTGTTCGATTTGGAGGGACACGCGCCATAGATGGTTACTTGGGGATAATCAGCCATTGTCTTTTGGTATTGTTTCATTACCCTTTTGAGGGATAGTGATGGTTGCGGACTTGGTGGTCTTGCCGTCAGAGGCAGTCATTGTCACGCTCTCTACACCTCCCTCGGCGCAGGCATCAACAAACTTTTTTACATGACGCTGTACACTGGGCGAGCGCATGATTTCTTCGGCTTCGCGCTTAGGAGTGAGGTCGGCTTTGTAAACGTCCACAATCTTTGTCTCGCAAATCTGCTCGATTTCATAGTCGGCCAAAGTTCCTTTCATGCCGTTCTCAAAACGCTCATAAGCATCTTTGAAACTGGAGGCCTGAACAAGTATGTAGGAGGCGTTGCGCTTTTCGGTTGCGGTCTTTTCATCAAGTGTGATGAAGTTGACTTTTACTTTGTAGAATTTATCGCCTACGCCAGTCTCATCCCAAAATATTTCCGAGATTTTGGTGGTAACGACCGAAGATATACGGAAGTCTCCACTGATATAGGGCGTGAGTTCCTCGGTTACCCTTGCTTCCGCTTCGGTGCAAGAGAGCGCATCAACAAGGTACGGCTCAACGATTTTCTTTATCATGCCGTTTTCCATCATCTTGTCATAGCGCGCTCTGACTTCAATCCATGTTGCCATTGTTCATTGCTTCTTTGAGTTCTTTACTTACTTTGAGTTTCACTGTGCGGTGAGCAGGAATTGTGATAGGCTCACCGGTAGAGAAGTGACGCGCCGGGCGTTCCTCGCGCTGAACTACGGCAAGAGTGCCGAAGCCACGCAGGAAGATGTCATCGCCTTTGGCGAGGGATTCTTTGAGGATGCGGACTATTCCGTCCACGGCTTTAACCGCTGTTGAGAGGTGCAGTTTCTCGGAGACTGCCAACTCTTTTGCCAAATCATTTTTTGTCATTGAGTTTTGCTTTTAACTTGGTTGTTAATTGTTTTATCATATATGCGCGAGACTTCATAGATTGCATGGGGAGTGCGTCATATAGTTTCGCGGCATCGTCAAGGTATGATATGACCTTTTGCATGTCGGTCTTGCATACGTCAGCCATCGTCAATAGGGTTTAAGAAGCGTTCAGTAAGTTGGTCAAAGTAGAGTTCATCCGTAGGAATGTCATCGTCAGCTGCCATTATCTGATTTGCGATAGACTTCTTGTTGTGGATGATAGCATAGAGAGTTCCATCAATGGTCTTGCGACCGATGAGGTAGTAGCAGGTTACATTATCCTTTTGACCAATTCTGTGCGCTCGATCCTCGCACTGACAGCAGTCGGCATAAGTCCAAGGAAATTCCACGAAAGCCACATTGGAGGATGCTGTAAGCGTGAGACCCACACCTGCGGCCTTGATGGAGCAGATTATGAGTTGAGCCTTGCCCGACTGGAAAGCATCAACGGCAGCTTGCTTCATCATCATGGAATCGCGCCCGGTGACACTCACAGCATTTGGAAACGCCTTTTTCAGTTCATCAACAATCTCATGCAGGGAGCAGAACAGGATAAGTGGTTTGCCATTGGCGAGGAACGTCCGGGTAAAATCAATGGCTTGTTTCACCTTGCCTTTGGCAGATAGGGAACGCAGGGTCATGAACTTGACAAGAGCCTCCATGCGCATCTTCCGGCGGATGTCAATGTCATCGCACTCGGTGTACTTGCGCAGATACTCCGCAAGGTCGGCCTCGGCAAGCATATATTCATCGCGATTGGATATGTCAACGTAGAGGTCGGTGCGTGTCTTGTCGGGCAGTTCAGTAAGCACGGTCCTTTTCTCTCTACGTATCATACAGCGCGAGTAGAGTTCTTCAGACAGCTTCTCAAGGTTGCGCGGTTTGTCCTCCTCCTGTTTGCCCCTGCGTTCCTTGGAAATATCGCCACCGCCATATTCAGATAAGAATTTGGATCGACCGCCAAATTCGGGAAGCCGCCCCATGATGGAGAGCTGCGCAATCAGGTCGGCAGGACGATTGACAACAGGAGTACCAGACAAGAGAATGCGCCACTCCTTGCCCTCGGCAATGCCACGCGCAAAGATGGTCTGTTGGGCAGAGGGGTCTTTGACGCGGTGCGACTCGTCAATGATGATGCTCTTGAACAGGTTGATGTTGGGGTGAACACGACATCTTTGAGCCGGAACGGCTGGCCCTTTCGCGCCTTGACATCCCACACGAAATACTTGCGCAGGCTTTCGTAGTTGACCACCGCCACATGGTGCATGCCCATTTGGAGCAGATAGGGCCATGTGGTAGCCACGGAGTTCTCAAGAACGAGAGCCTTTTTGTCGGTGAACTTCTCAAACTCACGTTGCCAGTTGATTTTGAGAGAGGAGGGACAGATGACAAGGCAGGGATAGGCGTCGGCACAATCGACCACGCCGATACTCTGCAACGTCTTTCCCAGGCCCGGCTCGTCACCGATGAGGAAACGCTTCCATCGCAGACCTGCGAGAATACCATCCTTTTGGTAGTCGTAGGGTTCAACCCGGAGATTATGCTGTAATGTTTCCATATCAGAAGCAGATGTTATAGGGTTGACCTTTGAGCGATGGCATACGTTCCTCAATGTGGGACTGAATGCGATTGGCAGAGAAAACCGGCCTACCGTCAGATTCAATCCGTTCAGCCAACAATGTGGAGATTCTGAACGTGTGGACGAAGCGACCACGGAGCATCACATCTATGTTGATATATTTTGCGATTCTGTTCATATAGCGAAGCACCAGTATTTGAAGGCGAGGTCAAGATACTTCTCGCGACCGCGATTGTATATCTCATCGCCACGGTTAATGAATAGTTTGAACACGCGGCAGTTTTTCTTGCTGATGGCATAGATGAAGTCTTTGTCGGAGCGTGCTATGTCCATGTACCAAGCACGGGACCGGTCCCAGTCGAAAACGTCTATGGCATTGAGAAATTCTGCCTCGGTGGTTGCGGATGTCGTTTTGAGGTCTCCTCCTGCATGCCATGCAGGCAGCCACCAGTCCCACTTGCAACGTGTGTCAAGGGTGAAGCGGAAGCCTCCGTTGTCAAACTCCTGCGCCTTGTTGACCATGAATGTCTGCGTGTCGGCAAGCTCCAATACTTTTGCGAGGAACGGGTCGCGCCTTGACTCAGCGCGGAGTGCGCGCTGGAGTTCGCGGGCATGAAGAAATTCGTCTTCATCAACATGTTCTCCGTCAATGGTCATGTGCAGGAAGTCCACTCGTGCAGGTTCGGTGATGATGGCATCCACTATTGACCCGAAGCGGAATGCAGTCTCTCGGTCACCGAACACCGGGCGAGGGTGCAGGATTTCTTTCAAGGCGGTGAGGTCAGAGTTGCTGACCTCATCGCGCTGATAGTATGCATCGGGATTGTTCATGCTCACTTGGCTTTAACTTCCTCTTCGTAGGTGACGAAAGGTGAGTTGATTTGTTCCGGGTTGTTTTTGTCGTTGGCGAGGCGGTCAACGAATGTGATTTGCTTCTTGAATATCTTCTCCAGTTCGTCAAGCGAGAGGAACTGCCCCTCCTTGCTCCACCACATTGAGACGATTGCAAGAATACCATCGGCACCATTAGCCTTGACGCGGAGTTTGACTGCGGTCTTTGGTTCGTACCCGACAGGAGTAGCTACAGCAGCTTGCCCGAACAGTCCGTCCATTTCGTTTGCCGTACTCTTGACCTGCTGAGCCGCTTTCGCTTCCTCCTCTTTGCGCTTGCGCTCATCTTCCAGTCTGCGAGCCTCGGCAGCTTCACTCGCTTTGAGTTCGGCTTCCATCCGAGCCTTTTCCTCTGCATTGGCTTGTGCCATACGTTCCAACTCGCGTTTTTTTGACGGCAGGGCATCCACTATTGAATCGCGGTATTCACCCACCTCATATTTGAATTGCTCTTTGAATTGGGTGGAAAGTCTGTTGAGGATTTCCTGACGTATCTGAATACACTCGGCATCGATGAGTTCAACAGGCTTGTGAGCGTAGGACTGGAGAGAATGAAACCATTCGTTAGTCAGTTCGATCTGGAACTTCTTGATTTTCTCCGACTGCGCCTCGTAATTCTCAAGCGTGAGGGAAGAATTGAGGTCAGTAAGAGTGTTGATGTTGTTGGTGACAGAGCAGTTGAACTGACGCTTGTAGTCGTCCTCGCAATCCTGCTTGTAGCGGTTGATGGCGGCCGCACGTTGTTGACGTGCCATTTCCTCGCGCCGGGCGCGTTCTGCCTCCTCTCGCTTTTTGGCCGCATAAGTGTTGCGGTATTGCTGTATCTGATAAGGCACTGTGTCTTTCTTGGCAGGGTCAACAGTGTTTTCCATACCAGTGAACTGGGAGCGTATCTCATCAAACAGTTTGGTGATGGGTGCGCGTCTCTCGTTCATTGCCTTGACTGTGCGCTTGGCTTTGTCAATATACTCGGCACAACGTTTGTCAAGTTCATCGGTCATGCCGTGTGTCTTGATTTCATCAAGCAGACGTTTACCGAAGTCGGCACAACGTTGTGATGACAGGGCGTTGGTGTCGTAGGTCTGCGGTGCAGACTGCGCTATCATCTGCACATTCTCTTTGCGCAGTATTGCGACTTGTTGGGTTGTTACTTCACTCATTGTAGTGTTGGGTATTAGGGTTAGAATACATCATCGCTGGCAGCTCCGTTGTCGGAGGTGTTTGCCGATGGGTCAACAGTCACACCTGCGGATGTGTCGGGAGCCGGGGCAAAGCCGTTATCTTGATTGGCGGTGGTCACTTCTCCTGTTTCGGGGTCAACTTGTGAACCATCGTCAAGTCCGTAGAGGTCGTCATTGATTTCCAGTTCGTCCACCTGCTGAGACTCCAGTTGTGTTCCGCGACCGATACGGGCCTTGGGGTATGTCTTGAAAGCATGTTTGATGCACTTTGCCATCAGGAAACCAGTGTCAATCTTGCACTGACCATTGGTGAAGCCATAAAGGGCGTTGGGGTTGCCCTGCTTCCATTGACGTGTTTGATTGTCCCATTGACGATTTTGACGTGCGGAGTAACCTGCAAGACGGTTCCAATCTTCGGGAAGCATGACTGCATAGTCGATTGAGCCGTCAGCGCGTGTAATTTTCATGAAGCAAGCTGTGATGTTGCCCGATGTATGGGGCAGTCGGCAGATGTAGTTGACAAACTTGCCTCCGTTGCTTTCGCCAAACTCGAATGAATCCTCTTCGTAAACAACTATGGGATTGTCAGCATGGCGTATCTGACCGCAACGAGCGCGGAGCAGGAGTTCTCCATGCCCGGACACGGTGAGGACGGCTTGTGTCTCATAGTTGTTGTATTTCTTTCCGTCTTTACCGATGAATGAACCGATTGCGATGGATCGAGACAAGAGGTAGGCTTGGGCGCGTGTGCCGGGTTCAAGAGAGAGACCCGATATTGCCACGTCAAGGAACGCGGTAAAGAGAGAGAATCGGGTGCAGTTTTCGCGGATGTCCTGCTTCTCGGCAAGGATGCGGTTGAAGTTGCGGACTTCTTTCTCATAGACAGCCTTGCCGGATATGCCAGTGGTTGGCGTCCATGCGGCCTCATAGATTTGGATGAACTTCTCGCGGACGGCATCGTTTGTGGCGATGTCCTGCGGTGCGAGTTTGTTGATTTCCTCAACTTGCAGAGAGATTTTACTCATAGATGTTGTTGTTAAAAAATGAAACTTTTGTTGATATTTGGTGGGAGTGATGGGAGTCGAACCCATGCCAATCGCTCATGTACTTGTGCGGCCGCGCGGTCTTTCCGGGACACTCCCGTTGTCGGCTATCTGTCGAAGTAGTCTTGCTCCACTCGTTGGAGTAGCCGCAATTCTGCGGTTTTGTATTCCAGTCTGCCCGGACGTTTGCAGGGCCGAATCTTGTCATGCTTGCGCCACCGCTCAACATTCCTGCGTCCGAAGATTTCAAAGGCTTTTCGCTGACTGACAAATTCGGGGTCGGCATTGTCGGATTTAAGCAGGTTGACAACTCTTGATGCGACATCTTCAACGAACTGGGTGTATGGAACACTTTTGTCTGCGAACTGGATAAAGGTCATTGGTTCATTCCTCGCTGTCTTTGCCAATATAGGCAGGGTTAGGAGCTTCCATCACTTCATCACACATCTTATCGTATGCCATGAGCCAAGGGTCAATCTTGCTCCAACGCTTGTAGAGTTTACCAATGAGGTAGCAGACACCGATGGCAAGACCCTTATCTATCAATATTTGAAGAAGCGTCCATGCGCTATCGCCTTGCTCCTCGCCAAATAGGAAGATAATTGCAAATGTGCTTAATGCGAGAAGAATGATTATGCGGATGATTGATACTGATTTGTTCATGGTCGGATGTTTTTAATATGGTTCTACACCTGCTTTGTTGAAAGCGTTTTCTTCGTCCACTGACCCGCACCATGTGTCAAGGTATTCGTTGACGGTGAGGTAGGTGTTGTCGTTGCGGTCATATCCGCGAGCTGCGCAAAATGCGTTCCAAGAGATTTCACCGCGCACCTCATCAGAGACGGAGGCAAGTTTGTTGGTGGTGCAACCAGTCAGTACGGCGACAGAAAGGGCGATTAGGATAATGTACTTTTTCATTCTATTGTTGATTTGATGTTACTTACTGATGATTAAATCGGGATGATTTTGTAGCAGGTACTGGCTAAAGCGATATAGGCGGTTAATCCAGTTTCCGCGTGTGCCAATCAAAGCGATTATGCGCTGGGCTTGCTTTCTCTTTTGCTCTGTGGTTTTCATATCACTTTGCATTTTTGTAGTTATCAACATAGAGGACTTGCCTCTTTCCGTCCGGCGCAAGGAGACCTGCGCGGACATCAAAAGCCGGGAGCGCGTGTTTGGCGGCTTCAATGACGTTCATCGTCATGCTGACTTCTACCGATGTAGTGCCTTCGTTGAAAAGGTCACATAAGGCATAGAAAACTTCGTGTTTGTTCATACTGGTTGCTATTTGATTTTTTCGATACCTCCCTCGGCCCAACGGTTGATTGCCCTGCGAGCATGGGCAAGGGATTTGTAAATTGTCTTGCGCCACTTGGCTGTGCCGTCCCTGCGGACGTTGACTACGAAAGTGTAGCCGAGTGCATCTTGAAATACGTGAGTGGTTGCCATTCTTTTGAGTATTCAAGTTATTCAATTGTTTATTTTAATCTTGTTATTGTTTGCACACCTGCTCTCTGTGAGGTCTGAAAAAGATAACCTTTGCTTTTCATCTCCACGCAAGTCTTAACCACAGTTTTAGGCGCGTAACCATCGGGGGCAAGGCAACTTTCCCCAACCTGCATTTCTGCCAGTGCATCGGCTAATGATGCCGTTTTAAGTTTTTTTATTTCCATTCTTGCGGTATTTTGATTACTTTTTAGTAACTTTGAGTGCAAAGGTAATGCAATTGAATTGAACTACCAAAACAATTTCCCAACATTGATAAACAATTAAGGATTATTAACATTCAACAAGATATGTCTGAAACTATCAATGACCGAATAGAAATGCTCGTTAATGAGCGTTTTGATGGTAACAAGGCTGCTTTTGCAAAGTCAATTGGTTTGCCTCCGACTGGAATGTCCAGTTATCTGAGCAAACAGCGCAGAAGCAAACCCAGCGTAGATATGATTACCAAAATCATAACCACGCTGAATGTTGATGCCCTATGGCTTCTCACTGGGCAAGAATCTCCCAAAGTTGAGCATTATGAACAGCATGGAGACCGCTCTTTAATGGCCAAGACAATCCATCATCTTAAAATTGACCAACGAAACATCGGAGAGGAACAGACGATTGACGAGCAGGTCAAAGTAGCCGAGGAGGTTGTATTACCTCCCGATTGCCCAGATGAGGCCAAACACGCTATTACAATCCTCTCCTCCGAAGTGTCTTACCTTAATCGGCTACTGGCTGAAAAGGATATTCGCATCGAGGAAAAGAACGAAACTATTGCCGACCTGCGGGAACGGATTAAAGAACTGAAAAGTAAATGACATTAGGCTTCATCTACTTGTTGATCCTTTCCATCGGTTCGATTGCTCTAATTGCTGATTGGGTTATGAATCTCCCTATACCCTCGTGGGTTAAGGGTGTGCTCATGGTAGCAGGATTTGTGTGTTGGATAAGTGGTTTGGCATTTTTGCAAGAGGCAGAAAAGAAAGTGTTCTCAAAAAATAATAAACATGATGACTGACGAAGAACGAGAATTAAGGAAACTGCAAATGCTGATGAACGCA